>Ga0129315_1000237_pt1 | contig 56924 bp, 38 predicted proteins | sample Cm827metagenome_FD_94432 | JGI IMG/M metagenome (GOLD analysis project Ga0129315, IMG submission 94432) | Eastern black-and-white colobus group fecal microbial communities from Wisconsin, USA - Cm827 metagenome | ecosystem: Host-associated > Mammals > Digestive system > Large intestine > Fecal... | reverse complement strand
TACTGTAGAAGATAATGGTAGAGTAACTGTAAGAGACAAAGATGGTAATGAAATTGGTACATTTGAACCAGAGGATACAATCACTTCATTAAATGCACCAGAAAAGACAAAGGTTAAAGATCCTACAAAGTTAACTGAAGTAGAAAAGAATGCTGTAAAAGATGCAGTTAAAGAAGCTAACCCAAGTCTACCAGATGATGCAGAAGTTAACGTAGCAGATGATGGAACTGTAACAGTTAAAGACAATGCAGGAAAAGAAATTGGTACACTTGAACCAAAACAAACAGTAGAACAAGAACCTACAATTAATAAGCCAGTTGCTGGAGATAAAACTGTTTCAGGTGAAGGTGAACCTGGAGAAAAAATTACAGTAACATTTCCAGATGGAAAAACTGCAGAAGTTCTTGTTGGAAATGATGGAAAATGGACAGCTCAAGTTCCAGAAGGAACAGAACTTAATGCAAATGATGTTGTAAAAGCAGAACAAAATGGCAAAGAAGTTAGCGATACTGTATCTGATAAAGATACAGGAAAATCTGCTGATCCAACAATTGATGCTATAAAATCTGATGATGATAAAATCACAGGTACAGGTGTTCCAGGTGCTAAAGTATTTGTTAAGATTCCAGGAGTTCAAGATTCAATTGAAGCAACAGTAGCAAATGATGGAAAATGGTCAATTAATATTCCTGTTGGCGTAGAACTTTCTGATGGAACAGTTATAACAGCAAATCAAGAAGAACCAGGAAAGGCTGTATCTAATCCTGTGACAAATAACGCTAAAAAATCAGCTGATCCAGTTATTTATCCAGTTAAACCTGGAGATAGAGAAATTACAGGTAAGGGCGTTCCAGGAGCAACTGTTGAAGAAGATGGTAACTGGAAAGTTACACCAAATAATCCATTAACAGATAATACACCAATTACAGCTACACAAACTGAACCTGGTAAGGGTGTATCAGACGAAGCGATAGAAAAAGTTTCAGAAACTCTTAAACTAAAAGACTTCGAAAAAACTCCTGTTAAAAACCCAGAAAAATTAACAACAAAAGAAAAACAAGCTGTTAAAGATGCAATAAAGAAAACAAACCCAGATTTAGCAGATAATCAAATTACAGTAGATGAAAAAGGAAATGTAATAGTTGAAAAAGATGGTCAAAAAATTGATTTAACACCAGATAAAACAGTTTACACTGACAAGGAATTAAAACTTAATGAACCAGAAATAACTAAAGTAAAAGATACAAATAGCTTAACACCAGAAGAAAAGAAAGCTGTAGAAGATGCCGTAAGAAAGGCAAATCCAAAACTTTCAAAGTATGCAACAATTACAGTTTTAGATAATGGTTTCGTAGAAGTTAAAGATGGAGATAAAGTAGGAACTATTGATAATAGCAAAACAGTAGAAACTATTATAAATAATCCAGAAAAGACAATTGTTTCTAATCAAAACAAATTAACAGATGCTGAAAAAGATGCAGTTAAGGAAGCTGTTAAGAAAGCAAATCCAAACTTACCAAAAGGATCAACAATAGAAGTAGCAAAAGATGGTACAGTAACAATAAAAGATTCTGAAGGAAGAGAAATTGGAACTATTTCTGGAAAGAAAACTGTCACAGAAGGATTAAAAGATCCTGAAGTTACAAGAGTAATTGATCCTAATAAGTTAACTGATGCTGAAAAAGACGCTGTTAAAGAAGCAGTTAAAAAAGCAAACCCAAGTCTAACTGATGATCAAATCACAGTAGATGATAAAGGTAATGTAAAAGTAACAGTAAATGGAAAAGAAGAAATAATTCCAGCAGAAAGAACAGTTACATCTGAATTAAATACTCCAGATAAAACTGTTGTAAAAGATACTTCAGATTTAACACCAGCAGAAAAAGATGCAGTTAAGGAAGCGGTTAAGAAAGCAAATCCAAACTTACCATCAGGATCAACCATTGAAGTTTCTGACGATGGTACTGTTACAGTTATTAATGGCAATGGAGATGTTATTGGAACAATTCTTGGTTATAAAACTGTAACAAGTGATTCTATTATTAGGCCAATTCCAGAGCCTGAAGTTAATGATCCTAATTGGGATGATTATCTAGTTAATAATGAACCTAAGACTCCAACTCATCCAGTATTTGCAAGAGTTCCTGAAAATCCTACTATTGTAGAAGATAAAGAAGTTAAAGATACTGAAAAAGTAGTTAGTGGAGATCACAAGAAATATGTTTCTGGTTATCCAGATGGAACATTTAAACCAGAAGGTCAAATTACTAGAGCTGAAGCAGCTTCAATGATAGCAAGACTTGCAGAACTTGACTTATCTAATAATTCTAAACCAGAATTTAAGGATGTTAAAGACGCTTGGTACAACTCAGCTATTAATGTAATGATCAAAATGAACTTAATGCTTGCAGATAAAGATGGAAACTTTAGACCAGATGAAGCTATTACAAGAGCTGAATTTGCTAGAGCACTTCAATTTATTGACGAAAAAAATGATGCAGTTGCACCATTTGCAGACGTTAAGGGTCATGAATTTGAAGAAGCTATTAATCAAGCTTATGGCAATGGAAGACTTAAAGGTTATCCAGATGGAACATTTAAACCAGATGCTCAAATTACAAGAGCTGAAGCAGTTACTATTTTAAATAATTATGCCGACCGTGCAGTTGATAAAGACGGAGTTAAAAATGTAGTAAATGATTTAATCAAATTTACAGATTTAACTACAGAACATTGGGCATATTATGAAATAATGGAAGCAGCTAATAGCCATGACTATTTGAGAGCTGATAATAAAGGTTCAATTGAAAACTGGAAAGCATTAAATAAATAATTTATTTAATGATTAGACTGAGCTTTGTGGCTCAGTCTTTTTTTATAAATTAATATTCTATTTTCTCAATTTTCACTTCAATTTATTTTCAAATTGTCTAAATCTTTGGTATAATTTAAATAGCTTAAAAAAGGAGAGTTTGTCTTGGATATTAAAACAGATGATTTAGTCGTTCGCATGGAAAATATCACCAAGAAATTTGGAGATTTTGTTGCAAACGATATGATTAACCTTGATATTAGAAGAGGTGAAATTCACTCGCTGCTAGGAGAAAATGGTGCTGGAAAGACTACTCTTATGAATATGCTTTACGGAATGTTCTCTCCGACTTCGGGTGAAATTTTTATAAATAATGAAAAAGTAGATTTTAAAGATCCTAATGATGCAATAAGGGCTGGGCTTGGTATGGTTCATCAGCACTTCATGCTTATAGAACCCTTTACTGTTGTCGAAAATATTATTCTAGGCATGGAGCCTATGAATGGCATTAGGATTGACAAAGATAAAGCAAGAAAGGATATTATAGAACTATCAGAAAAATATGGTTTTAAAATTGATCCTGATGCAAAGATTGAAGATATTTCTGTAGGTACTCAACAAAAGGTTGAAATCTTAAAGGTACTTTATAGAGGTGCAGATATTTTAATATTTGATGAGCCTACTGCTGTACTAACTCCTCAGGAAATTACTGAACTTATTGAAATTATTAAGAATTTATCTAATGAAGGTAAGTCTATTATTATAATTACTCACAAGCTTAAAGAGATTAAGCAAATGGCAAATAGATGTACTATAATTAGGCGTGGTAAAAAGATTGAAACTGTAAATGTAGCTGATGTGTCTGAGTCTGAACTTGCTGATATGATGGTTGGCCGTGCTGTGCACCTAGATGTCAATAAAAAAGAGTCTAATCCTGGTGATGTTGCACTTCATATTGAAAATCTTGTAGTTAAAGATGTTAGAGATATTTCAAAGGTAAATGGTCTTAACTTAGATGTAAAGTTTGGAGAAATTCACGGAATTGCTGGAGTCGATGGAAATGGGCAATCTGAACTCATTGAAGCTTTAACTGGTCTTAGAAAGGCAGATAGTGGCTCTGTTGTATTTAAAGGTGAGGAAATATTAAATGAAACTCCAAGACATATTATAGAAAGTGGGTTAAATTCAATTCCAGAGGACAGACAAGTTAGGGGACTTGTCCTAGATTTTACTGTTGCTGAAAATTTAATTTTAAAGGAATATTATAGAGATAAGTATTCTAATAAAGGTATTTTAGATTTTAAGAAAATTGATGATCATGCCAAGGAACTTATTGAATCCTATGATATTAGACCGAGAGATATTTATCACAGAGCAGGTGAATTGTCTGGTGGTAATCAACAAAAGGTAATTCTTGCAAGGGAAATCTCTAATGACCCTGATTTATTAATTGCAGCACAACCTACTAGAGGTCTTGATGTTGGTGCTATTGAATATATTAGAAACTTCTTAATTAATCAAAGAGATAGAGGCAAGGCTGTACTTTTAATTTCCTTTGAGCTTGACGAGATTTTAGCTTTATCTGATAGAATTTCTGTAATTTATAATGGAAAAATCTTAAAAACTTTTAAGGCTAATGAAACTAATGAGAAGGAAATAGGACTTTATATGGCGGGAGGTAAAAATGAAGAGAAATAGATTTGTATACACACTTCTTGCGATAGTTCTAGGTATGCTTATTGGCTCTGTAATTCTTCTTTTAAGTGGAACAAATCCAATTGAAGCTTATAAGGTAATTTTTGTTGGCGCTTTTGGTAAGCCAAAATATATTTCTTGGACTATTGTAAAGGCAGTTCCACTTATTTTGACAGGTTTATCTGTTGCCTTTGCTTTTAACACAGGGCTATTTAATATAGGAGCCGAAGGTCAATATATAGTTGGTTCTGTTGGAGCACTTCTTGTTGGTCTATTAGTGGACTTACCTCCAGTTATTCACGGAATAGTAGCACTAGCTGCTGGTACGCTATTTGGATATGTGTGGGGAGCACTAGTTGGTCTTTTAAAGGCTAAATTCGATGTAAATGAAGTTATTTCATCAATAATGATGAATTGGATTGCTTTTTATTTTAGCAACTTTTTACTCAGCTTTCCACTTATTAGAAATATAGAATCTGACAACTCTTATCCTATTAAGGATTCAGCAAGTATTGAAATACTAGGGCAATGGAAGTCAAGTCCAGCTGGTAGAGAATTTTTAGCAAATAATAAATTTTTAAGAGATATATTAAATCCTCCAGTTAACTGGGGAATTATAATCGCTATTATAGCTGCCATTATTATATGGTATATTTTAAAGAAGACAACTCTTGGTTATGAACTTAGATCTGTTGGATTTAATCCCAAGGCAGCAGAATATGGTGGAATTAGCATTAATAAATCCATAATGGCTTCTATGGGTATTGCTGGTGCATTGGCAGGACTTGCTGGTGCAATTACTGTACTAGGTGTTTCTGGAAACATTGGTATGATGGCAGCTCAAGAAGGATATGGATTTGACGGAATGGCAGTTGCTCTTATTGCTGGAAACAATCCCCTAGGTACAATTCCTGCCGCTATTTTATATGCCGGTCTATCATATGGTGGTGGAAAGCTTACTACTATTGGCACATATTCAGAAGTTGTAGACATTATAGTTGGTATTATGATTTTATTTATTGCAATACCAAAACTTTTAGATATTATAAGATTCTTCTTTGCGAAATGGTTTAAAAAAGAAGAAAAAGATGTGAATGGAGGTCAATATGAATAATTTAGTATTAAATATAGCTAGTATTATTTCAATTACATTTTTATATTCAGCACCTCTTATTTACACTGCTCTAGGAGGAGTTATATCTGAAAATTCAGGTGTTGTAAATATAGGACTTGAAGGAATGATGGCTCTAGGGGCTGTTGTTGGTTCTATTGTAGGGTTTTATGCTGGAAATCCTTGGCTTGCATTTATATGTGGTGGACTTGGAGGAATGGCAATGGCACTTCTTCACGCAATTGCCACAGTTAACTTTGCAGCTGACCATGTGGTAAGTGGTATTGCTATTAACTTAATTGGTCCAGGACTTTCATTATTCTTATGTAGACTTTTCTTTGATGGAGCTGCAATGAGTAAGTCAATTCCTTATGAAAATAAATTGCCAGTATTATTTGAAAATTTCTTTAAATCTCACGAAGGTTCAAGTTCTATAATGAAATTTTTAGACATAGTTTTCTCTCAATATGCTTCAGTTTATTTAGCATTTATACTTGTTGCAATAATGTATTTTATACTTTATAAAACAAGACTTGGGCTTAGAATTAGATCAGTTGGTGAATATCCAAAGGCGGCAGAAACTCTTGGAGTAGATGCATATAAGATTAAATATATATGTGTACTTGCAGCTGGATTTTTAGCAGGTCTTGGTGGTGCATCAATGTCGCTTGCAGTTGTATCAAATTACAGACAAACTTTAATTTCTGGACAAGGATTTATCGCTCTTGCAGCTGTAATATTTGGTGGATGGAGGCCTCAAGGGGCAATGCTTGCATGCTTGCTTTTTGGTTTTGCACAAGGACTTTCAGTATTCTTAGGATCAATTGGTATAGAAATTGATACTAATTTGCTTTCAATGATACCTTATGCTATAACTCTTATAGTTCTTATAGCATTTGTTAAAGGGAGTAAAGCTCCATCTGCAAATGGTGAACCTTATGAAAGAAATAAATAATTTTTAACAGATTAAGGCTACAGTTCAAAAACTGTGGTCTTTTTTTGTATTAAATTTAATATATAAAACAATAAAAAACTTTCGATAATGTTTCTCAAAGGTTTTTTTCTTTTCAATTAATGTACTTTAATCTCAATTAATGTTATAATTATAACAAAAGGTAAAAATTTATGGCGAAAGCCAAATAAGGGGTGAAGTTTTATGAGTTCAAGAAATCTCACTTTTTCCGTAGGTGGAGTTCACATGGACGAACACAAAACTTTGACAGAAAAGATTGCTATTGAAAGGATGCCAAGTCCTAAGATTTGCTACATACCTATGTCACAACATATAGGAGCACCTTGCTCACCTGTTGTTTCAAAGGGCGACACTGTTAAAGTTGGACAAATTGTGGGGAATTCTGACGCTTATATTTCAGCAGCTGTTCATTCATCTGTATCAGGTGTGGTTACCGATATAAAGAAGATGTACACTGCTGATGGTAGGTATTGTGATTGCGTTGTCATTGAAAACGATGGCAAAGATGAAATGGTTGAAAATTTAACAGATTTTAAAGACTACAAAGATCATCCAATAGATGATTTAATTCCCTTTGTTAAGGAAAAAGGAATTGTAGGTATGGGTGGAGCAGGTTTTCCACTTCATGCTAAATTAAAATCAGAAGATCCAGCTCTAGATGAATGTATAATCAATGGAGCTGAGTGTGAGCCATTTTTAACATGCGACCACAGAATTATGTTAGAAAAGACAGAAGAAATTTTAGAGGGTTTAGATATCTTTTCATATTTTTATAATCAGGAATCTTCATATATGGCTATTGAAGAAAATAAACCTGATGCTATAAAGAAAATGGAAGAAGTTATATCAAAAAATCCAAATTGGAACCACTTAAAAGTAGTAGGTTGTCAAACAAAATATCCTCAAGGTGATTCAAAAAGATTATCTGAGGCTGTAGTTGGCAGGATTGTTCCTCAAAATGGTGTAACTAATGATGTTGGAGTTTTCCTTACAAATGTAGGTACAACTCTTGCATTCTATGAAGCTGTTGTTGAAGGAAAACCATCCTATGAAAGAGTTATAACTGTTAGTGGATCTGGAATTAATGAGCCAAAAAATATCCTAGTTAAAATAGGTACTCCTGTTGGAGATATTTTAGAATTTTGCGGTGGAGTTAAGGAAGATTTTGTTGAAATAGTTTGTGGAGGACCGATGACTGGTAAATCAGTTTTCTCAATGGATTCTCCTATTACTAAGACTACTTCTGGTATTTTAGTATTTACTAAAGAAGAAGTAAATCCAATTAATGAAACTCCATGTATTAGATGTTCTAGATGTGTAGATCATTGTCCAGCAAATATTAATCCAACAGATATTAATCATGCAATTTTAAAAGGCGATGTAGATTTATGTATTAAACTACATGCTGATCAATGTATGGAATGTGGAATTTGCTCATTTGTATGTCCAGCTAAGAGACATCTAACAGCATCTGTTAAATTAGCTAAGAGAGAAATCAGAGCTAATGCAAAGAGATAGGAGGGATCAATTTGGAAAATACTAAAGTAAAAAAAGATCCAGTTACAGCAAATGAAGAACATTTCGTGTCACTTGCTCCTCACATTAGAGCGAATGATACAGTTTCTAAAATAATGCTAGATGTAATAATTGCTCTTGTACCTGCAATGATTGCAGCAGTCTATTTCTTTGGACTTAGATCTATAGCTCTTATTGCAGTATGTGTTGGTTCATGTGTCTTTACAGAACTTATTATTCAAAAAGCACTAAAAAAACCAGTACAAATTAGTGATTTATCAGCAGTGGTAACTGGAATTTTAATTGCACTTAATATGCCAGTGTCATTTCCACTTTGGATGGCAGCTTTTGGTTCAGTTTTTGCAATTCTAATCGTTAAGGAATGTTTTGGTGGTATAGGATTTAACTTTATGAATCCAGCACTTGCAGCTAGACTTGTATTAATGGCATCTTGGCCTAAACAAATCACTGACTATGTATCACCTGAAATGTTAAAACAAGGTGTTGAAGCAGTATCATCTGCAAGTGTAGATGCAGTATCATCTGCTACTCCACTTCAAATAATAGCAACTGGAGATTTTGCAAATCTACCAGCTTTATCTGATATGTTTATTGGAAATATAGGTGGTGTTATTGGAGAAACTTCCGCAGCAGCACTTTTAATTGGATTTATATATTTAGTTGTAAGAAAAGTTATATCTTGGGAAATACCTGTTATATATGTTTTAGTAACTGCAATTTGTCTATTTGTACTAGGCATTCCTATGAATATAATTCCTTATGAATTATTAGCAGGTGGATTACTTCTAGGAGCTATATTTATGGCAACTGATTATACAACTAATCCTATAAATAGAAGAGGAAGAATAATATTTGCCATTGGTTGCGGTATACTTACTGCACTTATTAGAACAAAGGCTTCTCTTCCAGAAGGTGTATCTTATGCAATTTGTCTTATGAATATTGCTACACCTATTATTGATAAATTAACTGTTACAAGTGCATATGGGGAGGCGAAAAAATGAAAGAACCTATAAAATTTGGTGTTATTCTTTTAATTTTCTGTGCTTTTTCTGCAGGTTTACTTGCAGCTGTAAATAGTTTTACTGCACCTGTAATTGCTGAATCAGAGCTTCAAAGTACACTTGCTTCATATGAAGTTATCTTTGGCGAAAATGCTGATAATTTTGAACAATATGATGAAGCTAAGTTATCTCAAATTAAAGAAAAATATCCAAACATTGATAATATATTTGTTGCTAAAAAAGGCGACGATGTGGTTGGCTATGGTATTAATGTCAACTCTAACGGTTATGGTGGAGCTATGACAAATGCTATAGGTATTTTATTAGATGGCGATAGAATTGCTGGTTTTAGAAATATTTCTAATGGAGAAACAAAGGGATTTGGTTCAAGAATTACTGAAGAAGAATATTATAATTCTTTTAATGACAAATCTGCTGCTGGTCCTCTTGAAATTTCCAAGGATCCTCAAGGAGAAAATGAAGTTATGTGGCTAACATCTGCTACTATTTCTTCAAAGGCCGTTCAAGAAGGATCTAACGAAGCCATTGAAGCCTATAATGATGTATTAAAAAATGAATGAGGGGGGTTAATAAATGAAATTATCTAAAGTATTTTCAAATGGTGCTTTAAAAAACAACCCTGTATTCATGCAACTTATAGGGTTATGTTCAGTACTTGCCATTACTTCTAGTATGAGCAGTGCCATTGCAATGGGAATTGCGGTTACCTTTGTACTTATAATGAGTAATGGAGTAGTATCAGCGCTTAGAAATGTAATACCTGATAAAATAAGAATTCCTTGTTTTATCGTTGTAATTGCAACATTTGTAACATTGGTTCAAATGATACTTCAAGCTTATGTGCCTACAATATACGCAGCACTTGGTATTTTCTTACCACTTATTGTAGTTAACTGCTGTATTCTTGGTGAAGCTGAAGGTTTTGCTTATAAAAATAAATTAATACCATCAATTGTAGATGGTATAGGAACTGGAGTTGGATATACAATTGCCGTATGTTCAATGGGTTTTATACGTGAATTTTTTGGATATGGAACTTTATTTGGAGTTCAAATTCTTCCAGAATCTTATCCAGGAATTGGAATAATGGGAGCACCAGCAGGAGCTTTTATTCTTCTAGGATTTTTAATTGCTGGATTTAGACTTTTATTAAATAGGAGGGCAGAATAATGTTAGAAAGTATTTTTATAATTTTAATTTCAACAATACTTGTAAATAACTATATATTTGCTCAATTCCTAGGTATTTGTCCTTTCCTTGGAGTTTCATCTAAGACAGAAACTGCCATAGGAATGGGAGTTGCAGTAACATTTGTAGTTGTCCTTGCTTCTGCAATAACATGGCTAATCCAAACTTTTGTATTGGATAAATTCGGACTTGGATATTTACAAACTATTGCATTTATTTTAGTAATTGCATCATTAGTACAATTTGTTGAGATGTTTATTAAAAAGTCATCTCCATCTCTATACCAAGCAATGGGGGTTTATCTTCCACTTATTACAACTAACTGTGTTGTACTTGGTGTAACAGTACTTAATGTTCAAAATGGATATAATTTAATCGAAACAATATTTAGTGGTTTTGGAGCTTCAGTTGGTTTCACACTTGCCCTTGTTTTAATGGCAGCTCTAAGAGAAAAACTACTTCTTGCAGATGTACCTAAGCCTTTACAAGGAGTTCCAATAGCACTTGTAAGTGCAGGCCTTATGGCTATTGCATTCTCTGGTTTCGGCGGATTGGTATAGGAGGTAATTATGGAAATTAGTACAGTACTTACCCCAATGTTATTTTTGGGAGTTGCTGGAGCATTCTTTGGAGTTATTCTTTCAATTGCATCTAAGATATTTTTTGTAGAAGTAGATCCTAAAGTTGCAGAAATAAGAGATGCTCTTCCAGGTGCCAACTGTGGTGCATGTGGATTCGCAGGATGTGATGGTCTTGCAGAAGCCATAGCAAGTGGAGCAGCACCAACAACTGCTTGTGCTATTGGTGGAGCAGAAGTTGCAGAAGAAGTTAGTAATATAATGGGTGTTAATGCAGGAAATGTTGAAAGGAATATTGCCTGTGTACTTTGCCAAGGAGACTGTGACAAAGCTAAAAATAAATACGAGTACAATGATTTAGTAGATTGTAGACTTATTGCTGATTATCAACAAGGATCTAAAGCTTGTAATTTCGGTTGCTGTGGCGGCGGAACTTGCGTAAATGTATGTGAATTTGATGCAATACATTTAGTTAATGGAGTTGCAGTAGTGGACAAAGAAAAATGCGTTGCTTGTATGAAATGTATTAACATTTGCCCTAAAAATATTATTAAACTTGTTCCTTATAAATCTAAGACAGTTGTTAAATGTCAATCTCTTGATCCAGGTAAAATTGTTAGAAACAATTGTAAAGTTGGATGTATATCTTGTGGACTTTGTGAAAAGAATTGTCCTAAGGATGCAATACATGTTGAAAACAATCTAGCATCAATTGATTATGACAAGTGTATAAACTGTGGAATCTGTGTTTCAAAATGTCCTACAGGTGCTATATTCTGTGAATATCCAGAGCGTGTAGAAAAAATGAAACAAAAGGAAAAAGAAAAGAAAGAAAAGAAAAGACAAAAGAAATTAGAAGAAGCTAAACTAAAAAAAGAACAAGAAAAGGTTAATGCTTAACTTAATTTAAAAATAATGAAGACTGTATCAATTGCGATACAGTCTTTTTTTCTAATCATTTATATATACAGTTCTTGAATCTCCATCCCATCTAACATCTTTTTCAAATATTTCAGATACAACTCTTATGGGAACCATAGTCCTATTATTATAAATTATAGGAGGCGTATCTATTTTTATTTCTTCATATTCATCTATGCCGACAATATTTTTTCCAATCCATAGAAATATGCCGCCGCCAGTATTTTCAAATTCTGGTCTATATATTGCAATTTTTTGCTCTTCGTAAAACCAGTTTACTTTTAAGCCTAAGTTTTCTGCTATAAACCTTACTGGTACGAGAACTCTATCATTTCTTATTATTGGCGGAGTGTCTGTCTTAATTAAATTTCCATTTATATTAATGGAGATTTCTTTTTGAGCAAAAGTAGCTTGTGATAATGTAAATAAAAAAATAATGGATAAAAATAACAATCTTAAACTTCTTTTCATAACCTCACCTCTTTCTTTCTATATACTCATTTAATTTTATTTAAAACATAAAAAATAATTGAATATAATAATATTTTTGACAAGAAAAATATTATTGAATGATATATAATATCAATTGATATAAGATATCAAATAAGTTAGGAGGTTTTAATTTGAAATTATATAAGAAATTATTATCCTATGTGCCAGAGAGAAAAGCACATGCTATATTGGCTGTAGCATTAACTGCCTTAGGAAATATATTATTATTTTACGCATACTATCTTATATGGAAACTAGTAAGAAATGTATTTATGAGTGAAAGTTTAGTTGACTCAAAGAAGACATCAATAATGATTTTATCTCTATTTATTTTACAAGGAATTATATATGTAATGGGTTTATGGATGAGTCATTTAACAGGATTTAGACTTGAAACTAGACTTCGTGAAAGAGGGATTAGACATTTACTAGACGCATCAAATACATTTTTTGACACTCATGACTCTGGAGAAGTTAGAAAGATTATTGACAACAATGTTGAACAAACTCACATGATTGTTGCTCACTTAATTCCAGACCAAACTACGGCGATACTAATACCAATACTTATGCTTTTATTAGTATTTAAATTGGATATTTACCTTGGAGTATTTTTCATAATTATAATTATTATTTCACTTATAATTATGAAAGCTATGATGGGTGATGTAAGCTTTATGGGCGAATACATGAAAAAGGGCGACGAGCTTAACGCAGGAGCAGTTGAATATGTTCGTGCAATGCCAGTTGTTAAAATTTTCAACGCTCCACTTATTGGATTTAAAAAGCTTTACGACAATATTATTTCTTACAGAGATATGGTATATAAATATTCAATGTCTTGCAGAATTCCCTATGTTAGTTTTCAGTGGATACTTAATATTTTTATTGTAACTCCAGTATTTATTGCAATATATATGGTAAGCAGAGGGGAAGATGCAGCACTTTGGTCTGCAAAAATATTATTCTTTACTCTTTTTATGGGACTATTTTTCTCAAATTTAATGAAGGTTATGTATGTTGGAATGTATACATATCAAGCAAATTCTGCAGTAGATAATCTTGAAAATTTATTTAAGGAAATGGATGAGAAAAAAATTGCGTTTGGAAATATTTCTGAAATGAAAAATTCTAATATTGAATTTAATGATGTGGACTTTTCCTATGACGGAGAAATTAAAATTTTAGAAGATTTTTCACTAAAACTTGAAGAAAATAAAGTCTATGCACTAGTGGGTTCTTCAGGCTCAGGCAAGTCAACAATAGCAAAACTTATCTCTGGACTTTATCCTATAGATTCTGGAGAAATAAAAATAGGAGATGTAAATATTTCTGATTATGACAAAGAATTTTTGATGAAAAATATAGGTATTGTTTTTCAAAATCCTAAACTTTTTAAAGATTTATCAATTTTTGAAAATGTAAGACTTGCAAATAAAGATGCAAGAGAATCTGAGGTTAGAAGAGCACTAAAACAAGCAAGATGTGATGAATTTATTGATAAATTTAAAGACGGCTATGATGCAGTAATAGGTGCAGATGGAATTAATCTATCAGGTGGAGAAATTCAAAGGATTTCTATTGCAAGAATATTCTTGAAAAATCCTAAAATTATAATACTTGATGAAGCATCAGCTGCAGCAGATCCAGAAAATGAATATGAACTTCAAATTGCTTTTAGAGAATTAATAAAAAATAGAACAGCAATTATGATTGCTCACAGACTTTCTTCTATTCGTGGAGTAGACGAAATACTTATAATTGAAGATGGAAAGGTAATCGAAAGAGGAAGTCATGATGAACTTATGGATAGAAATTCTAGGTATAAAGAATTTATAAATCTATATGAATCTGCCAATGAATGGAGGGTTAAGTGATGAAAGAATATTTAAAAAATAGATTTGCACTAACTGACAAAGGTGCAAGGGGACTTATAATCGCATCAAAATATTCAACTTTAAAATCTTTGTCTTTTATGCTTCCAATAATTCTTTTAATGTATGTACTTCAAGGACTTTTAGGGCTTGGAAGTTTTGATATAAAAATTGCGGTCTTATTATTTATAATTATTGGATTATTTATGGCCTATATTTTAAATAAAGATTATATAACTACTTACGATGAAACCTATAAGGAATCTGCAAACCTAAGAATAGAAATTTCAAATATTGTAAAAGATTTACCACTTTCATTTTATTCAAGGACAGATTTAACTAATCTTTCTCAAACAATAATGAAAGATGTGGAAACAATTGAGCATGCACTTAGCCATGCACTTCCAGGTTTCTATGGATTTATTATAAGCTTTATTATAATTTCTATTATGCTTTTAATTGGAAATATAAAATTAGGACTTGCAGTTATTATTCCAATTTTGTCATCAATGATTTTAAGTTTTATATCAAAAGATTTACAAAGTAAATCAGCAAAAGTGTATTACAAAGAGCAGAGAAAATCCTCTAAGATGTTTCAAGAATTAATTGATTTGTCAACTGAGATTAAATCCTATAATTTATCCAATGAAAAGAGGGAGGAATCTATAAAGTTTGTAAGAAAATTAGAAAAATTTCATATTTCTTCTGAGCTTGGGCAAGTAATTCCAATTACATTTTCTGGAGTTGTGTCAAATTTATCACTGGGATTTGTAATGTTTATCGGTTTAAGTGAATTAATTAGTGGGAATATAAATGTTCTATATTTTGCAGGCTATTTATTTGCAGCTGCAAGATTAATAGATGGAATTGCAGCTTTTAATGGGTATTATGGAGAGTTAATGTATATAGATTCGCCAATTAAAAATATAAATGCACTTAGAAATGAAATAGTGACAACGGGAGAAGATGTTAATTTTAAAAATTTTGACATTAAAGGCGAAAATGTAGATTTTTCATATATAGAAGGCAAAAAAATTGTAGATAATATTTCCTTTGAGTCCTTGCAAGGAAAGACCACTGCACTCGTTGGACCATCAGGATGTGGGAAGACTACAGTTTTAAGACTTGTTTCAAGATTATATGATTATGATAATGGCAGGATATTAATAGACAATAAAGAAATAAAGAAAGTTAAAGCAGAAAATTTATTTAAACATATTTCCATGGTGTTTCAAGATGTAATTTTATTTAATGGAAGTGTAATGGATAATATTAGAATTGGAAATATGGATGCAAGTGATGAAGAAGTGCTCCATGCTGCAAAGCTTGCAAATTGTGATGAATTTGTAAATAAACTTCCTAATGGATATGACACAAATATTGGAGAAAATGGTTCAAGATTATCAGGTGGAGAAAGACAGAGAATATCAATTGCAAGAGCATTCTTAAAAAATGCCGAAATAATACTACTTGATGAAATAGCAGCATCACTTGATGTAGAAAATGAAAAATATATACAAGAATCATTAAATAAATTAACAAAAGATAAAACAGTTATGATAATTTCACACAGAATGAAATCAATTCAAAATGTAGATCAAATTATCGTAATGAATAATGGAAAGATTGAAGACTGTGGAACACATGATGAATTATTAGATAAAAGTGTAACTTATAAGAAGATGATTGACTCTTCAAGAGCATCAGAAGAATTTATATATTAAATGTGGTGAAATTTATCAATGACAAATAAGGGTCTTAATACTTGGGGATTTATAGCAAATCCTACTAAAGATAAAAATATTATAGAATACGAAGGAGTTAGTTGTCCAAAAAATAAAATGAAAGCTTATAGGATTTTTCCTGGTGTATTTGTCATGTATATAAATTTAGAGGAAAAATATCATGCAAATAATTCTGATTATAATGGAAGATTTGGGTACAGAATTTCTTATTGTTATGAAGGTAATTATTATACTCACATAAATAATACTAAGGTTTTAATAACTAGAGAGATTTTTGTTGGAAAATGCATTCCAAAATCTCTAGAATCACACACAACAAACAATAGAACAATTGCTTTTAATATAGTTATTGTACCTAAGGAATTAGAAAAAGATTTAGATTATTACAAAATAATTGAGAAGTTTATAAAAATAGCTGATAACATAAAAGATATTGGAATTATTTTAAATAGTAAAGAATTATTATTTGTTGCAAAGCAATTAATAGATAATTTGAAAAAAGAAGATTTATATTTATTAACTCTTAAAACATTGGAATTAATATATATGATATCTGAAGAAAATGTAAATGAAATTAGAAAAAAATATTATCATGAAAATAACACTGAAGAATTATTAGAAATTGAAAGATTTATTGCAAATAATTTAAATGTAGAAATTAACTTAGATTTAATTTGTAAAAAGTTTAAAGTTTCTAAATCATATTTAAATAATAAATTTATGAGAAAATTTCAATACACGCCGATTAAATACTTAAATAATATGAGAATGATAAAAGCAGAAGAACTACTTATAAAAACTGATATGGATATAACTAAAATTGCAGAAAAAGTTGGATTTAATAATCCATCAAATTTTACGAGGTCTTTTAAAAAATTTACAGGAATAAGCCCTAGTAAATATAGGAAAAATAATAAGGACTAGAATTTTCTAGTCCTTAATTTTATAGTGAAATTTCTCCGATATAATAGTATTTTCCGTCATTTTTTATATCAATTGTCCATTTCTTATCTATTCCAATTGATTTTAGCATTTCTTCAACATAGAATAGAACGACACCCATATCAATTAATGATCTATTGTCTTCTTCAGATTTAACCATATAGGCTTCAATTTTAGATCCATTTAATACAAATCTCCATGGTTGAAAATTCATGTGACTTGGTGCGAATCTAATAGAAGAAAACACGTCAAAGATTCCATAATTTTCAAGTGTCTCTATAGAGACTGGATTTCCAATTTTATCTTGGAATACTATTTCTTCAAGTGTTAATCTTGAGCTAGTAACTTCAGGGTCAAAGAATTTTTTCTTTTTGCCATATCCTATGGCTATTAAAAATTTAATTCCAACACCATTTATGCCAAATATAGATTTTTTTGTTTCTTCATCAACTTGATCTACTGTTATCCAGCAAGTATCTAAATTTAAATCTACTATCTTTGTGTTTAATTTTTCAAGTAGATAACCACCCTTTAGAATATTAATCGGAGTTTCGTCTTTTATATCAAGAGAAATATAATGTGGAGCTTCAATCATAACTCCAGAATAGCCTGCTTTACCTTTTAATCCATCAGATACAATTTTTCCATTTTCATAAAGGGAAAAGCTTACACTATTTTCACCGTCTATTTTTTGAATAAGTAATTTTATATTTTCTAAAACATCTCTTGGAACAGTGTCAGTTTTGAAATCTCTCACTGATTTTCTTTTTTGCAAGAAATTTGTCATTAACATAATTATACCCCCTAATTCACTTATACTTTAAATTATATCACAACTGAAGTATTAAAAAAAATAGATTTAACAGAAGATGAAAATATTTTCATAAAAATATTTTGGGATTTCTATCAACCATGGTTAACTTTTTCTAAGACATTGATATCATCAAATTTATTGAAGAAAATTTAAATATATTATAAAATAGAACAATGATAAATAGTATCAATTAATCTTTACAAAAATTTTCTCTTTGATAATATAAGTTTTGTAAAATTTATAAAAGGGAGGGAACTTTTGAAAATAATATATTTAACTTTTGGTTTTATATTCTTAACATTAGGGATTATGGGAATTTATATTCCACTATTACCAGCCACACCATTTTTGATTTTGGCTACATATTGTTTTGGAAGAGGATCAAAGAAATTTAATGATTATTTTGTAAGTACAAAACTATATAAAGAAAATATTAAGCCAATAAAGTATAAAGAAGGAATAACAAAAAAAAGAAAGTTTAAAATTTTGGCAATGATAACTTTTTTTGTTGGAATTTCTTTTATTTTAATTGATAATCTCCACGCGAGAATATGTCTTGGACTAGTTCTGATATTTCATTATTTTTATTTTTTAGTAAAAGTAAAGACTGCAGAGGTAGAAAAAGATGTTTGACAAGAGATTATTTAGAGAGTTAAAGGATGAAAAGAAGTATGTTGTACTCCTAGTTTTTATTAAACTTCTAGAAATGATACTTAATATATTAATGATATTAAGTATTTCTAAATATAATGATGATTTATTTGTAAATAAATCAAATAATATTAATCTTTTAATCATTTTTATATGTATTGTTATTTTAAGAGTACTTATTACAAAACTATACACAAGAGTATCTTATAAGGTTTCAATTGAAGTTAAAAGTACTTTAAGGGGGAGATTAATAAAAAAAGTTTATTCTTTTAATAGGGAGTTTGGAGAAAAAGTAACTATTTCTCAAATAATTAATCTTGGAGTTGAAGGTATTGAGCAATTAAATATTTTATATTCTGAGATGCTACCTCAATTATTCTTTTCAATAATTGGACCTATTATATTATTTATCATATTGGGTTTTATATCATTTAAAATTGCAATTGTAATGCTATGTCTAGTACCATTAATACCAATAGCAATTTTAATGGTACAAAAACTTGCAAATAGAGTTGTAAAATCCTATTGGAAGTCCTATACAAATTTAGCTGATGTATTCATTGATTTTTTATATGGACTAACTACTCTTAAGGTTTTTAATGCAGATGAAAAACAAAATGTCAAATTAAATGAATATGCTGAAGACTTCAGAGTTAAGACAATGAAACTTCTAATGGTTCAACTTAATAATATTACTGTAATGGATATGGTGTCTTATGTTGGAACTGGTATAGGTATTATACTTAGTTTAAAATATTATGCTAAGGGTGAAATAACTATCTTTGCAGGATTATCAATTGTTCTTCTATCTCAAGAGTTTTTTACACCTCTTAGAAGACTAGGATCATTATTTCACGTAGCTATGAATGGTATATCTGCTGCAAAAAGTATTTTTGAAATTTTAGAATTAGAATTTATCGAAGAATCAGAAAATTATATAAAAGATGACAGTATTAATGTAAGCACATTAAATCTCAACTTTTCTTATGGAACAAAGCCTATTTTAAAGAATTTAAATTTAAATTTTAAAGAAAACTCAATTACAGCAATTGTAGGAAAAAGTGGTTGTGGTAAGTCCACTCTTGCAAAAATTATTTCTGGAGCACTTAAATCCTATGATGGAAAAGTTTTTTATAATAATTTTGATAAAGTAAATTCAAAATCATTAATAGAAAATACTGCAATGATTGACAACAATCCTTATATATTTAACGAAAGTCTTAGATATAATCTATTAATGGCTAAAAAAGATGCAACTGACAAAGAGTTATTAAAGGCTCTTGATAAAGTTGGGCTTAAGAATTATTTTGAAGAAAATAATGGACTTGATACAGTACTTGGTGGATCAGGGTCCAACTTATCTGGAGGTCAAAAACAAAGACTTTCTTTTGCGAGAGCTATTTTAAAATCTCCAAAATTATTAATTTTAGATGAATCTATTTCAAATATTGATATTGAGTCAGAAGAAATTATTTTAAATCTTCTAAAGAAAATGAAGAAAAATATGAATATAATTTTAATCACACACAGACTTAGAAATACTGAATATGCTGATTATATATATTATCTAGAAGCTGGAGAATTAAAAGAAGAGGGAAGCTTCAATGAGATTTTAAAGAAAGATTTGTTCTCTTCAATATATAATTATCAAAATTCATTAGAAAAGTGGTGCCTTTATGAGTAAGTTAAGACATTATAAAAATTTAATTCTAGAATTATTAAATTTAGTTAAGAATTTAAAATTTCAAATGATATGTGCAATATTTTTTGGATCAACAGGTCATATATTTGCCACTTTAATACCAGGATTAGGCGGATATTATTTAGCAAAACTAATTTTAGGTAAAAATGTAGATTTTAAATTAGCAGCTATAATAATTTTTAGTCTTGGCATTATTAGATCTATATTTAAATACATAGAACAACTTTTTAATCACTATGTAGCATTTAAAACATTGGCAACAATAAGGGATAAAGTATTTAAGAAATTAAGAGAGCTATCACCTGCAAAAATGGAAGAAAAAAATAAAGGTGAACTAATATCTATAATTACAGCAGATATAGAACTTTTAGAAGTTTTCTATGCACATACAATTTCACCAGTATGTATTGCTTTAATTCACAGCTTAGTATTTTTTGTTGTTCTCTTTAAATTTCACTATATTTACAGTTTAATACTTTTGTTATTTCATTTAATTCTTGCAGTTGTAGTTCCAATAATTACAGAAAAATCTGCTAGAAATATAGGAAGAGTACAAAGAGGAGATTTATCTAGACTAAACTCAAAAATCCTTGAAACTTTTAAGGGATTAAAGGAAATTATTAACTTTAATTACAATGATGAAAGACTAGAAGAAATAAATTCTCTAACAAGAGAATTAAATAAATCTACAAAGAGATTATCTATTAAATCTGGAGATAATTTTTCATTATCATCAGCTATAATAATTTTTTCAAACATTGTATTTTTAATAGTTGCAGCACATTTATACAGAAATAATCAAGTAGATATACTTGGAGTAATTTTTCCATTTTGTGTCTTTATATCTTCTTTTGGTCCAACATCTGCACTTTCATCACTTGCAAATAATTTAGTTTTAACATTTGCTTGTGGAGAAAGGGTAATGGAATTATTTAAAGAAGAGCCAGTTGTAAAGGAAAATCTATCAGATGAAAGTGTAAGCTATAAAAATTTACAACTTAAAAATGTAGATTTCTCCTATGATGATACAGAGTTAATTGATAACTTTAACTATAATATTGAAAATAATGAAGTCATAGGCTTATCTGGAAAAAGTGGTTGTGGTAAATCAACAATTATTAAATTAATAATGAGATTTTTTGACACTAAAGGTGGAGCTATTTCTATTAATAATAAAAATATTAAAGATTTAAATAGCATTAATCTGCGCAACAATATTTCCTATGCGTCTCAAGAAACACATTTATTTAAGGGATCAATAAGAGAAAATCTATTAATTGCTAAGCAAAATGCAAGTGAAGAGGAATTAATAAAAGCTTGTAAAAAGGCAAATATATATGATTTTATTAGTGAACAAAAAAATGGATTTGACACAGAAATTGTAAAGGAAGATAATCTCCTTTCAACTGGTCAAATGCAAAGACTTGCACTTGCAAGAATGTTTTTAAGGGATAGTAAATTATATTTACTTGATGAACCAACTGCAAATATAGATGCATTAAATGAGGGAATAATTTTAAAATCTTTATTTAATGAGAAAAAGGATAAGACTATTATTATTTCATCTCATAGGAAATCTAGTCATAGAATTTGTGACAAAATAATAAAAATGGAAAGAGGAATAAAATCCTAGGTGATAAAATGATTAAACTAACACTTACAAGAGCTCAAATAGAATATCTTTTGTATCTTAATGAATACGAAAAATATAGGACAATAACATCAGCATCACTACATTTTTCATGCTCTAAAACTAATTCCAAGAAAATTTTAGACAGAATGGTTTCAATTGGAGTACTATACAAGGATGATAATGACTACAATCTTACTCAAATTGGAGAAAGTTTTGCAAATTATTATGAGAAAAAGAGAAAAGATATTATCTATATTTTAAAAAGAGTATTTTCAATAGATGAAAACAGGTCAAAGGAAATATCAATTGATTTATTAGGCAAGGGACTTGAAGATTTATACGATAGTATAGAAAGAAAGGCAGACTTCTTTAATATACTTGACAATAAAAAACCTATTATAAAAACTAGTGAGCTTTTAAATATTTTTAAAAATAAAATACTTGATTTAAATTTTAATATCTATAAAATACACGAAGATTTAAAGAGTTCATTTATTGAAAAATCAATGGCAATTATGGGTTTCGAAGAAAATGCAAAATTAGTTTTTAATGAAGATCCATATATTTCACTTAAAGCAAAAACAATAGAAAAATCAAATGAAGGATATAATAAAAAGGGAATTGCAACAAAACTATTTTATTATAAAGACAATAAAGAGCATGAAATAAATTCAATTGATAAAGAATTTAGAATACCACTAAATATTATAGATTATTGGAATAACAGTGGAAATGGAATTCTAGAAACTGGGTTAATGTTTAGAATCAAATCACAAATTGGCATGAGTTTACATGTAAAAGATGCAAATTTTATATTCACTGTAAACCTAGATTTAATTTAAAAATTTCATGCAAAAAGAATACTAAAAAAACCATCTTTGAAATTAATGGCTTAAATTAGAGATATCCAGTAATATTTAATAAATTTATAATTTAATACTTAATGAAAACGAAAATCATTTATTCAAAGTTAGCCTAAAGTAAACCTAGGCTAACTTTTTTTGTCAAAAAAAATTATAGAAAATTGTTGCATTATTCTTTAAAATATGTATCTGATATTTGTTATCGATTGGAGGCAAAAGATGAATAATAGCAAGTACATGGGGATTATTAATTATATTGTTGTTATATCTCTTATATTTTTAATAACTTTGACAAATTTTTCCTTTGCAGAAAGTGAAAATAATAAATACAAAAGAGATGATATAAATACATATGAAATTAAATTAGAAGATGGATTTTATGAAGTGCCTATTTCTTTGTGGAATGCAGTTGAAGATAAAGAAAGTATGGGAAATAAGGCATTAAATAATAAAGCTGAAATAGAAGTAAAAGATAATAAGGCTTATTTATACTTAAGATCAGATAAACTAGAATACCTAAGTATTGTAACTACACTTGTGAACTTATACATAGAAAAAGAAGATGGCAACTTTTATCCAGCAGAGAGATCTTCATACACATTAGAAATCCCAAAAGAAAAGGAAAAGAGACCAGAAATATTTAAAACTTCTCTTTTAGATACTAATGAATTTATTAATGTCTATGTTGATCCTAAGGTTGAACCCATGGGGGATGAACCTATAAAGGCAAGATTAAAATTAGATTTTAATAATTTAAAAAAAATAGATTATAAAGACAGTGTACTTATCAATAAATTTAATAATGGACCTAAAAAAAGTGAATTTGATACTAATAAAGCATCAGAAGTTCAAAATAAAAATATTTTCTTAAAGTATGACGCCAATACCTTTGATAAAGATTTTGATTTTTATGGAAATAAACTTTCTGGAGATGAGGTAGAAAAAATATTAAAGGACTTCTCAACTCTTGATGTTGTTAATGTATATAAAATAGAATTTTTAGGACCTATCAAAAAAATATCTAAAGGCGAAAAGGATATTCAGTCAAAAAGAGAAAAAATAATTCCTAAAAAGGATTTTGAAATAAAATTACCACTTGGAACATTAAAAAAAGATGACAATTTGAAAGTTTATGACTATACAGAGGGCAAAAAAGAAATACCTTATTCCTTGGAGAATGAGCATTTAATAATAAAAGCTAAAAATCCAGGAAACTTAGTAATTGTAAAGTCAAATGATACTAGTGGTGTTAAAATTCAAAAATCATCTACAGATATTAAACAGACTCCAATAAAAAGTGAAAATAGCTTTTTAAAATCAGTAACAAAACGAAAGGCTAAAAAATTAAATAAAGTAAATAATCCAGTTACAAGTCTACCTATTGAAGAAACAACTGAAAAAAGTGAAGAATTACCACAAGTAACTTCAACTAATATTAATGAAAACAGTAGAGCAGATAAGAAAAATATAGAGGATAAGATACCAGTAGAAGGTAAACAAGATGAAATAAATGAAACTAGAGAATCTGCTGGAATTATATTTTTAATTGTAATTGCAATTATCACAATTAATACCTTTGCTTTTATATTTATTAGAAGATACACGAGATTAATTCAAAACTTGAAAGAAGAAGAAAAATATATTGATGATTTAAGGAGAAAAAATGAAAAATAAAATTTTTAATTTAGTCCTAATAACTTTAATGTCAAGTATTTTATTATCAAATGTATTTGGATATTCACAGGAAATTGCAAGAGCTACTGCTCACTATTCACATCCAGTAAGTGGAGTTATAGAAGATCCTGGAAATAATCCAGGTATTGGCCAAGGTATGACTGAAAATGTACTTTCTCCTCAGGCTTTAGTTGAAACAACTGATGATGGAAGAATATTTTTATCAGTTAGATATTCTCTAAAAGAATATATAAAGAATGAAACTTTTGCAGTTCAAAATAAAGGTGAAAATAATTTTTATAAAGTTTCTGCAAAAATAACTGGAGAAACAAGTGAAACTAAGGACTATAGATTTGAAATTCCTTCAAAAAATGTAATTGTTAGAACAAGTTTCTTTGTTCAACCAATGGGTAGAGATGTAATCTTCTACTACGATCTTTCAAATTTCACACCTGGCAATACAGATTTTAAAACTTTGGAAAAGACAAATGTATCTAAAATTGAAAGTAATGAAGATGTTGCAGAAGTTAATAATAAAGAGACAAATGCTAATTTACAAGTAAATTTTACATCTAGTCCTTCTAAAGCAGTTAATGAATCAATAAACAGTCAGAAGACTCAAAGTAATGAGCTTGGTGAAAAAGTAGAAAACAAAGCTGTAAATGATAAGTTTTCACAGGCAAGCCTTGGGTATTCTCATGGACTATTAACAAAAGATTCACCTGAAATTCAAAAATTATTTTATCAAGATGGTGAAAATAGTGAAAGTAAAGAGAAAGTAAAAAAAGATAAAAGACCACTTGGAAAAGTGACAATGGCTTTTATATATCTTTTACTTGGAATAATTGGAATATTAACAAGTATCTCAATAGTGGCTTCGATTTTGGTATTTATATTTTATAGAAAGGCTGAAAATGATTTAAATATAAAAAGGGAGGAAGTTTATTTTGAAGAAGATATTAAGTAATTATAAAATTTATTTTCTCTTAATAATAATGATTTTACTTACATCTTGTGTGAATCAAAAGCAAGGCAAAAGTTTAAATGGTGGATTAAAAATAGCGGCAACATCAATGTCTACTGTTTATATTATGGAAAAATTAAATGTTGATTTATCAGCTGTTCCAGAATCAGATATAGATAATATGCCACAAAGATATAAAAATGTACCTACAATTGGAATGGCAATGACACCTGATATGGAAAAACTAAAGGCAATTGATCCAGATTATGTTTTTTCACCAGTATCATTAATATCAGATTTACTTCCAAAGTACAAGGCAGCAAATTTAGACTATGGTTTTTTAAACCTAAATAATATTGATGGAATGTATAGATCAATTGATGATCTTGGAAAACTTCTAAATAGAGAAAAAGAGGCAAAAGCTTTAAGAGATGATTATGAAAAATTCATAAGTGATTATAAAGATAAGCATAAAGATAAAAAAACGCCAAGAGTTTTAATACTAATGGGTCTGCCAGGGTCCTATGTAGTTGCTACAGAAAATTCCTATGCTGGCTCTCTAGTAGCTCTTGCAGGCGGAGAAAATGTATACGCAGCTACAGATCAACAGTTTATAACAATAAACACTGAAGATATGTTAAAGAAAGATCCTGACATTATCCTAAGAACTGCTCATGCACTTCCAGATAAGGTAAAGGAAATGTTTAAAAAAGATTTTAACGAAAATGATATTTGGAAACACTTTAGAGCAGTTAAAGAAGGTAAGGTTTATGATTTAGACCATAAAAAATTTGGAATGAGTGCAAAGTTTAATTACAAAGAAGCTTTGCAAGATTTAGAAGGAATACTATATGAAAAAAACTAAATTATTTGGAGTTTTTGCTTCATCAATAATAATTTTAATAATACTTATACTGTTCTCAGCAAAGTCTGGATCAATAGATTTGACTTTTTCAAAGCTTATTAGAGGACTTTTTGTAGAATACGATGCAGATGTTGCAAGTGTATTTGACTTAAGATTTCCGAGAATTATTATCTCAATACTTGCAGGGGCAGCACTTGCAACAAGTGGTGTTATGCTTCAAGCAGTTATGCAAAATCCACTAACTGATCCTGGAATTATAGGAATATCATCAGCAGCATCACTTACAGCGACAATAGTTGCTCTAATATTTCCATCATTGTTTTATTTTATTCCAGCATTTTCAATAATTGGTGGATTATTAGCATACATGCTTATATACACACTTGCATGGAACTGTGGAAGTAATCCAATAAAACTTATTTTAGTAGGTATTGCACTAAATATGACCTTTATAGGAATTGGAGATGCAATAAAATCCATGACTGGCGGAAATCTTTCAAATGTTCAATCAATAATTGAAGGAAATGTGGCACAAAAGACATGGACTGATGTAAAGGTTATGGCAATTTATGGAACTATAGGGCTTGTACTTTCACTATTCACTATAAGATCTTGCAACCTTCTTTCACTAGAAGATCAAACAGCAAAATCAATAGGAGTAAATGTAAATAGAGATAGATTTATTGTTGCCCTTATTGCAATATTACTTGCATCAATTTCAACAGCAATAGTTGGAGTAATAGGATTTTTGGGACTTATTGTTCCCCATATTGGAAGAATAATAGTTGGTTCAAATCATAAGTATTTACTACCATTTTCAATAATACTGGGATCAATAACACTTTTATTATCAGACACCTGTGGAAGAATAATTGCCTATCCATATGAAATTAAGCCTTCAGTAATAATGGCAGTCTTTGGGGGAGTATTCTTTATAGGACTATTAAGAATTGGAGGAAAAACTTATGGAAATTAGACATTTATTTTTCTCCTATGGAGACAGAATGATAATAAAAGACTTGTCCCTTGATTTTAAAATAGGAAAGATAACAACACTTCTTGGAGCAAATGGTTGTGGAAAGTCTACACTATTTAAACTTTGCACAAAAACTTTAAGACCTAATATGGGAATGATAAGACTTGAAGGTAAAAACATTAGTCAAATTGAAAGACGAGACTTTGCAAAAAAAGTTGCCATAGGTAGACAAAAAAATCAAATATCAGGCGATATAAAGGTAGATGAACTAGTGACATATGGCAGAAATCCCTATGTAGGATTTATGCAGAGATTATCAGAAAAAGATTATGAAAAAATAGATGAAGCAATTGCAGTATGTGGTTTAGATGGTATTAGAAAGGAAAAAGTAAACTCCCTTTCAGGAGGACAAGTACAGAGAGCTTGGATTGCAATGGCACTTGCACAGGATTCTGAAGTATTATTCTTAGACGAACCCACTACTTATTTAGACATTAAATATCAAATAGAAATCTTAAACTTAGTAAGAGATTTAAATAAAAAAATGAATAAAACAATAATCATGATACTTCACGATATAAATCAGTCAATAAAATATTCTGATGAAGTCGTAGGAATATATAAGGGAAAAGTCCTATTCAACGGCGATCCAAGGGAAGTATTAAATGAAGAAGATATATCAAAAATGTATGACACAAATTTAAGAGTAGTTAAATTTGAGGATGAAAAGTTAGTTTTAGCAAAATAGAAAATTAAAAGGAGATGAAAGATGAAGGGAATAGTAATTTATTCATCAAAGACAGGAAACACAAAAAACATGGCAGAGTTTATTTATAGTGAGATAAAAAATCTAGGAGATGTAGAAATATCTGACATAAAAGATTTAAAGGGAAAAGAAGAATCACTTGATAAATTAGACTTTGTACTTCTAGGAGCTTGGATTGATAGAGGAACTATTGAAGGAAAAGCTATGAAGTTATTAAAAAAGTTAAATAATAAAAAAGTAGGTTTATTCGCAACACTTGGAGCAATGCCAGATTCTGAACATGGTCATAAAGTAATTAAAAATTTAGAAAATCTTCTAGAAGATAGAGAAACACTTGGACAATACATCTGTCCAGGACTTGTTGATCCTAAAATGATAGAAAAACTAAAGGGAATTACGGGAGTAGTAGTTCCAAAACATGTTAAAGAAAAAATGATAGAAACGAGCTTAGAATCAAGAAATGCAACAGAAAAAGAGTTACAAAAAGCTGCAGAGTATTTTAAGAATCACTTAGAAAATATTTAAAGGAGGAATTAAGAAAAAAATATATGAGGGCGTAGGGTGGGATAAAGGAATGAGAAGAAAATAGTTACTTAAATATAAAGAAAGAGGTCTACAAATGGATAAAAAAGAAAAATTAAATGTAATTAGTTTACACAAAAAGGTAGCTCTGGGACTATCAATAATAACAATGATAGGTACTGCAACTCCAGTAAGTGCTTATTCAAATATTAGAAGACTTAATACTGAAATAAGCGATAGTGTAGCAAGTAATAAAGAAAAGTCTCTGAATGTTTCTGTTTCACTAATGAAATCAGATGACTCAGGTTATTCTATGGCAAATGCAGCACTTGTTCAAACAGGAACAATAATCAGAAGAAATGGTAAAAATTATATACAACTTAAATTTAAACCAATGACTGTTGATATAATTACTGCAAGTTTAGTTGATTTATATTTAAACAATGGCAGTGAAAAAACTAAAATTAATCCAATTGAAGATGATAATAATGGAAATAAAACTTATGAAATAGAATTAGAAAATACTAATAAAGATAAAGTTGAAATAAAAATAAGTTTAACAACTACATTTAAACCAATGGGTGAACAATCAGCAAAAATAGTATTCGATTTAAGCAACGTTGATTTAAATCAATTGAAAGATGAAGAAAAAAAAGATGAATCAAAGGATGATTCAAAAAAAGAAGAGAATAAAGAACAACCTTCTGTAGATAAAGATAATAAACCATCTGAAGATAAAGAAAAAGATAAAAAAGATGAATCTAAGCAAGATGATTCAAAAAAAGAAGAAGACAAAGACAAAGATAAAGAAAAAGATAAAAAAGAAGAAAAGAAAGAAGTAAAGAAAGATAAATCACAACTTGAAAATGCAATTGATAGAGCAAATAGAGTTGATAGTGAAAAATACACTTATGAATCATTGAGAAAATTAAATGATGAACTTTATTCTGCAAGAGTTATTTATAATGACAAAAATTCTACTCAAGACCAAATTGACAAAGCAAGTAGAAGATTGCAAAGCGCTATTTCAGATGTAGTTTTAAAAAATGATGATTCAAATAAAAATAGAACATATAAAGTTCCAGTTTCACTTATAAAAGCAGATGGATCAGGTTATTCTATGGCAAATGGTGCACTTAATGGAACTGCAATAGTTGAAGAAAAAGATGGAAAGTTCCTATATACTGTTCAATTTGGTTCCCTAACAATTGGCAAATTAGTTGGAAGTGTGTCAAATCTTTCAGTTTATGGTGGATATGGACTAAGCAGTGGTTCTAATGGAACATGGTCCTTCTACATGGATGGAAAAAGAGATGAAGTGAGAATTTCAGTTACTGTTGATGTTATGGCACAAATGGGAAATGGAACTAATGATGCAATTCTAAGATTTAATTGGGGCTCTGCATCAGTTACAAAGGAAGAAGCTAGATTTAATACTCCTGTTCCAAATAAAAAAGTAGAAATGCCAAAGAAAGTAGATGAAAAAAAGAAAGAAGAAGCAAAGAAAAATGAAGTTAAGAAAGTTGATAATATTTCTAAAGCTGATGCTAGAAACTTCTCTGATATTAAGAATCGTTGGGCTAAGTCTGCAATAGAATATGTTGTAGAAAAGGGATATTTCACAGGAACAAGTGCTACTACATTTACTCCTGATAGAGCAATCACTAGAGGAGAATTTGTGACAGTGCTTGGAAGAATGTTAAATATTGATAAAAATAAATTTAATACAAATAAATTTAACGATGTAAATTCAACAGACTTCTACGCACCATATGTAGCTTGGGCAGAAAGTGTTGGAATTACTAAGGGAGTGGGCAATGGTAAATTTGCTCCTAATAAAGAACTTACTAGAGAAGAAATGACAGTTATGATGACTAAATTCTTAGAAGTTTCTGGAAAGAAATTTGATAAAAATCAAAATAGCACATTTAATGATGAAAATAAAATTGCATCTTGGGCTAAAGACTCAGTAAAAGAAATGTCTCAAATGGGAATTATAAAGGGAATGGATGATGGAAGCTTTGCTCCAAAATCTCCATTTACAAGAGCTCAAGTTGCACAAGTTTTATATAACATTGATCACAAATAAAATTAATTAAAGTAAAGGGACTTTCCCTTGAGAATTGTCCCTAATTTAAAAAATAATAGAGGTGAAAAGATGAATTTAAGTAAGAGAATTTTGACATTTACTTTGGCATTAATAATGATGTTTACAAGTTTTAACGGAGTATTTGCCTTAAGTGGTGATGAATCAACTGTGGAAGTTAGTGCATTTAGCTATGACAGATCAGGTTCAATGGTTTCAAAAAATAAATTAGTTAATCCAAAAGCTAAAATTGAAAAACAAAATGATAAATATTATGTGACAATTGCTTTAAAAGATATGCTAGGTAGTATACCAGCTAATATTGAAAAATTTGAAGTTAAATTCCCAGATGAAAATGCATACAAGGAAATCACTAAAATTAATGGGGATAAAGAGTATCCACAAGTTTATAAAATTGAACTAGGCAAACAAAGAACTGTTATCCCATATAGAGTTACAGTAAAGAATATGAATAATCCAATGGGTGGGGTCTTAATACTTAAATGGAAAGATCAACCTGAAAAATTACAAATTAATCCAGCTTTTAATGTTGAAGGTGATAAATTTAAAGTTAGCTTCGATAATCCTATAATGACAAGTAATATTCTTGAAATAACTGTAAATGGTACAAAATATAATCAAGATCCTGATAGAGATAATTTTTCTTTTAATAATAATGAAATTGTAATGCCGAAGGATAGAATTATTAAGGGCGAAAATAAAATTAAAATCATAACTGGTTCCTATGGAGAAAAAGAATATGTATATAAAACAGAAGGAAATTATACAGATGGTCTAGGGATTGAAGGTATTAGTCTTGGAAACTATGGGGAATCTATAATAGTAAATGGAAAAGAATTGGGCGAATTTAAAAATGGAGTAGCGATTTCTTTATATTACGACGGAAAAGACAGTTTATATAATATAATGCAAAATGTTGACAAGGTTTATATTGATGGACAATATGTGCCAAATAGAGATACTGATAATAAGTTGACATTTATACTATATAACGGAAATTATATAATTTTTGATATTGGAGAATATGGATCAAAAACTGTAAGAGGATTTGATGAAAGAAAACCTCACAGAGTAGCTATACTATTTAAAAATGGAGTTAAGCTAGAAAAACAAGATGATGATTATGTTGGTCCAAAAGAACAAATAGATAAAAAAGAAAATAATACTGAAACTACTAAGAAACTAGCAGATGGTCATGAAGTATCCGAAGTAAAGATAGAGTCAGATAAATCAGTAATTATTTTATTAAAAGAAAAATTTACTCATGAAATGCTTGATAATTTTAAAGAGGTAAAGGTAAATGATACAGTTTTCGATGCGTCGCAATTTTACAAGAATAAATCTGGAGGAACATTAATAAGTGAAAATGATCCATTCTATAATGAATTAACAAAAAATAAGGATTATAAACTAGAAATAATTTTTAACGATGATTCATCAATTAAATACCCTAAGGATAAAAATGAAAATAATACTCCAGAACCATCTAAACCAAAGTTACCAGAAAAACCTAAAGTTGAGAAAAAAATAGCTGACGGAAAAGAGATAGAGAAGACTGATATTAAGATATCAAATTGGTCTAAAAAATTAGGAATCTATTTAAAGGGTGGATGGAGTAAAGATTTATTCGACAAAATTAAAAATGTAGAAATAAATGGAAATTCATATACTAAAGATAATTTTACTTTTAGTCCATATTTTTCAGATCAAATAAAATATGAAAATGATGATCTCATAGAATTATTATCAAAAGATGATAAATTGACAGTAAAAGTTATATTTGAAGATGATTCATCTATAACTAATGTAAATACAAATGTTGATAAATTTTATAAAGTCAAATTTATAAAACATGATAGCCCAATATTAAAAGACAAATTCATTAAAGATGGTGAAACTATTTTAAAACCTGATGATCCTACTAAGGAAGGATTTAAGTTTATTGGATGGTTTGTTGGAGATGAAAAATATGATTTTTCTGAACCTGTTACTTCAAATTTAATTATTGAAGCTAAATGGGAAGCTTTAGATAATGATATCACTGTAAACTTCGATACAGATGGAGGAAGTGAAATTGCTCCAGTAAAAGTAAAAAAGGGAAGTACTGTAGAAAAACCAGAAGATCCAATAAAAGACAATACAGTATTTATGTATTGGACATTAAATGGAAAAAAATATGATTTTTCAGAAGCAGTTAATGAAAATATTACATTAAAGGCTAAGTGGAGAGATAAAAATCAAGGAAAGATTTCTGAAGGTAGAGAAATTGAATACGCAAAAGTATATAAACCTGTATGGTCTGAAATCTTTGCTATAAAGTTAAATCCAACTATAGATGAAGTTTTCATTAAAGAAAATATAAAATCAATAAAAATTAATGGAACCCTTCTAGATAGAGACACTGTGATTGGGAATTCATCTGTAAATAAAAATAATGAATTAGAGTCAGTCATGGATATTTTTATGAAAGCTGCAAAAAGAAAGACTCCAGTTGAAGTAGAAATTACTTTTATTGATGATTCTAAACTTGTATATCCAAAACAAGAACCTAAGCAAGAAGTAGATAAGTCTAAACTTATAGAAACTTTAAATGAATATGATTCTTTAGATAAAGAAAAATATACAGGAGAATCTCTTAACGTTTATACAGATGCATATAATAAAGCAAAAAAAGTTAAAGAAAATAAAGACTCAACAGTAGAAGATGTAACAAATGCAATAAATGCATTAAAAGAGGCGAAAAATTCTCTTGTTGAAAAACAAAAGGAAGAACCTAAGAAAGGTCCTTTTGACAATTTGGCAGATGGAGAATATACAATTGGATTTAAAGCTATAAATATTAAAGATAACGAAGAATCTTCAATGGCAGGTTATTTTGATCCAAATGTAAAACTTGTAGTTAATAATGAAAAGAAAACTCTATCTTTCTTAAATAAACAAAATGCTGATGTGTTATTAGACTTTGCAGTAAAAGATGGTGATTTTAAACAAGCCACTAGGAATGTAATCAGCAAAACTAATTCTGGAAAAGATGAAAAAGTTGAATATACTTTTGAACTAAATGATTTAAATAAAGTTTATGAATCTGCAGTTCTTGTAACTATAGGTGCAAATGCAAATGATAAAGGAAATTACGATAAATATAAGAATTTTAAACTTCAATTTACAGAACCTGTGGAAAAGGGATGGAATGGATACGAAATAATTAATGAAGAAGAAAATGCGTTAAAAAATAATGACAAAATACTTATAGATGCTTTGATTGAAGCTGGTCTAGATAGAAATGGCGATGAAAAAATTTCAGAAGATGAATGGAAAAAAGGTAAAACACTAAGAAAAGATAAAGTAGATAATATTTATTTAACTAACTACCTAGATTTATCAAATAAGAAGCTTACTGATATTTCAATGCTTAAAAAATTAGGTGGTAAAATCGATGGAATTGATTTATCAGGAAATAATATCGAAGAACTTCCTAAAGATTTATTTAAAAATACAAATAATCTTAAATATTTAAATCTTACTAATAATAATATAACAAAAATTGATAAAGATGCTTTTTCAGGTCTTACTAATTTAAGAATTCTTGATATGGAATCAAATCCATTTACAGAAGTTCCAGGTGAATTATTAAAAAATTCAACTAGACTTAGAGTATTCGCAATGCCAAATACAAAGATTAAAACTTTACCAGAAAACATTTTTGCAAATAACAATAAATTAGAAGAAGTTTATTTAAGAGAATGTTATGATCTTGAAAAATTACCAGATAATATATTTTCTAATAATCATGAATTAAAATCAGTTCATCTATGGAGATGTAATTTAAATAATTTGCCAAAATCATTAAGTGAAGCTAAATACTTAAATATTTTAGATGCACATGATAATAATATAAGGGAAATTCCAAAGGAACTTTCTAAAGTAAAAAAACTTAAGAAATTAGATTTATCTTATAACTATATAGAAAATATTTCATCAGATTTAGTAAAATCAATGCTTGAATCGGCAAATGAAGATATAGCTGATAATATAGTTGCTTTAAATTTAAAGGACAACTTTATTTTTAACTTTCCTGTAGATGAAGCCTATGAACTATTCAAGGATAAAAAGGGACTTACAAATATTGAATTGAACTTAAATTATTTAAAGGATAATTTAACTAATGATGAAATTAAAAAATATAAAAAATTAGGAGTTAAATTTGATTCTTACCCAGAAATTTATTATCCTCAAAAGACTCATGGCAGTGCTACATTAGAAGCGAAAAATGGAAATGTAGTATTGAAATCAGATCTAAGTATTACTGAACTATATTACTGGGATTTAGGAGAACAATCTGACGCATTATTTAAGACTAAAGAAGAATTCCTAAATTATGTAAATAATAAAGCAAGAAATCTTCACGGAATAGCAGAAGGAACATCAAGAGAAGAAGCAATAAAAGATATTTTAGTAGATAGAACAGAATCATTCTTTAAAGTTGTAAATGTTCTTGTAAAAAATGGAAAAGTTATCGATGAAAAAACTCTTGAAAGTCCAATAGAAAATCTTGTACAAGCTTTTGCTGATCCAACTATGAAGAAGGGCGATGTATATACTCTTTATAAGACTATATATGCTAAAGATGGTATTTCTTTAGGAAGAGTTGCTCTAAAGTTAAATGCTGTATGTGAAGAAGCAACATTTACCCCTACTCCAGAAATTAAAAAATATGAAAAGTACGCTAAAGCATTTAAGATTGATAATGAAAATGCAATTTCTCAAATGGATTCATACATTAACAGAACAGTTAAGGTTGAAGAAGTAGATAGCAAGGCCACTTACTATTTAACAGTAAATAATTTTGGCGGCGAAGAATCAGTAAGCGATCTTTGGTATTTAAAAGATGGCAATAAAGTAAATACAGAAAAGACTGTTGATGAAAATAAAAATGTAACATTTAAAATTACAACAGAAAAACCATATACTGATTCATTTAAAGTAAAAATGTATGTTGTTCCAATGAAATCTGAAGTTGGAGCTTTAATTAAACTTTCTGACGAAAAACCAAAAGAAGAATCAAAGAAAGTAGACAAGACCAAGCTAGAAAAAGCAATAAAAGAATTTAATGAATTAGAAAAAGATAAATATACAGAAGATTCAATAAATGCTTATGAAAATGCAGTAAACAAAGCAAAAGCTGTAAATGAAAATGAAAAAGCAACAGAAGAAGAAGTAAAAACTGCATTAGAAAAACTAGAAAAGGCAAAGAAAGCTCTTGTTGAAAAACCTAAGAAGGAAGATTCTAAGAAAGAAGAGGCTAATAAAGAAAATCCTAAGAAGGATGAACATAAGAAAGATAATAATAAAGAAAATAAGATTGAATTAAAACCAGAAACTAAATATGAAGATAAAGTATTTTATATTCCATCTGCATCTTCAAATTCTAATTCAGATTTAAAAGTAGGAAAAGTAAATGCATTGCCAAGTGTAAACAAAACTAGTAAAGAAGTTAAGAAAGAAGAACCTAAGAAAGAAGAAGTTAAAAAAGAAACAAATTCAATTAATTCTAACTTTAAAGATATATCAAACCATTGGGCAAAAAATGCCATTGATTATGTTGTATCTAAGGGATACTTCGCAGGGACAAGTGAAAATACATTTACTCCAAATAGAGCAATAACAAGGGGAGAATTTGTAACAGTACTTGGAAGAATGTTAAATATTGAAAAAACTAAGTTTAGCACAAATAAATTTAATGATGTCACTACAAGTGACTTCTTTGCACCATATGTAGCATGGGCTGAAAAGAATGGCATAACTAAAGGTATTGGAGATGGAAAATTTGCTCCTAATAAAGAACTTACAAGAGAAGAAATGGCAGTTATGATGACTAAATTCTTAGAAGTTAGCGGCAAAAACTTTAATAAATATGTAAAATCTGAATTTAAGGACGAAAAGGAAATAGCTAATTGGGCAAAGGATGCGGTAAGACAAATTTCTGAAGAAGGAATTGTAAAGGGAATGGAAGATGGAAATTTTGCTCCAAAATCTCCATTTACAAGAGCTCAAGTTGCTCAAGTTCTATACAATATTGATCACAAATAATAATGAAGGGTATTTTAAATACCCTTCTATGAATTTAAATTTTAAGAGGTGAAAAAGTGATTAAAAAATCATTGTCTATATTTTTAGCAGTATTACAATTATTAGTGGTTTTTAGCACTTCAACTGTATTTGCACAAGAAGAAATTAAAAATCAAAATGTTGAAACTATAGAAGAACAAACAAAGGGTAAAAACCCTAATGATAAAATCACTTTCATTGTAGATATTAATGAATATACAATGAAAGAAAAATATAATTTAGAATATCCTGATATGAAATTATTAAAGACAGATGAAGGGCTATTAAATAGAATAAATTATTCAAAGAAATCACAAGAAATAGTTCAAGGTATATTTAAAAAATTAGGCATTAATTACGAAATTAAATTTACTTATGAGACTTTAATAGATGGTATGTCACTTACTACTAGTGTTGAAGATGCAAAAAAAATTGCAGCTTTACCTGAAATATCTTCTGTAAAGGTAAATGGAATAATACCAGAAGCTACTATTCCTATGATAAGTGTAAGATCACTTAAGCCTACAGAAATGATAGGTGCTGATAAGGCATGGGAAAAGGATTATACTGGCAGAGAACAAGCCATAGCAGTAATAGACTCTGGAGTTGATCCATTCCATGAAATATTTAAAAGTCTTGTTTCTCCAAAATATACTGAAGAAGCAATAAAAGAAAGAATAGATCAATATGGTATTGCTCCAGGACACTATTTTAGCAACAAGATTCCTTTTGGATTTAACTATGCAGATAGAACAACAGAAATAAAAGAAATAAACCCAATGAGTCACGGAATGCATGTATCAGGTATTGTTTGTGGTAACTCAGATACAATAAAGGGTGTTGCACCTGATGCACAGTTAATATTTTTAAGAGTATTTTCTGAAAGAGGATTCTTTGGAGGGGGAACTACTCACGATATTTACAACAAAGCAATTGATGATGCAGTTAAACTTGGAGTAGATAGTATTAATATGAGTATTGGTAGTTCTGCTGTAAGTGAAGGAAGAGTAGAAGTAACTACTAAGAAAGCTCTTCAAGCAGCAAGTGAAGCAGGAATTGTAATGGCTATTGCAGCTGGTAATGATGGATTTGCTGGATGGGGTGCTTTAGAAAATCCTAAGGCGACTAATCCAGACTATGGTATCTTATCTTCACCATCTATAGATGAACTTGCTCTATCAGTAGCATCAGTTGATTCTGATACTGTAAAGCAAAGAGGAATGCGTCTAATTGATGGCAAAAATGATAAGATATTTCCTTTCGTAGAAAGTAGTGGACTTTCTCTACCAAAAAATGAATTAGAAATTGTTGTCGGAGGAAATGGTAATTTAGAAGAAATTCCAGAAGCTAATGGAAAATATGTCCTTATAAAACGTGGAATTTTAGAATTCTCAACTATGATTCAAAATGCTGAAAAGAGAAATGCAGCTGGAGTAATAGTATATGACAATGTTGATGGACCATTATTCCAAATGGCAGGTCTTGAAAAGGCAACAATTCCTTCAGCATTAATCACAAAGGAAGCTGGAGAAACAATACTAAATAATAATATTAGAAAAGTTAAATTTGAACCAGAATACTCTGATCAAAAATCTCCTACTGGATATATGCCATCTAACTTCTCGTCTTGGGGTATGACATCTGAAGGAAATTTAAAACCAGATATTTCAGCTCCAGGTGGAAATATTTATTCAAGTATTAACGACAATAAATACGAAAATATGAGTGGTACTTCAATGGCATCTCCACACGTTGCTGGAGGTATTGCTTTAGTAAATAAATATGTTTCAAATACTTTCCCAAAAATTACTGGGAAAGATAAGTATCTATTAATTAAGAATTTATTAATGTCTACTGCAAAGCCTAAGGTTGATAAGGAAAATAATGCAGAAATTTCTCCTAGAAGTCAAGGTGCTGGACTTATGAATCTTGAATATGCAACAGAATCTGCAGTAACAGTTGAAGGTACAAATAATTTTTCAAGTATTAATCTCAAAAATATAACTGGAAATAGCTTAGATATTAATGCTAAGCTTCATAACTATGGTGATAAAGAAGTTAAATTCAATTACTATGCAAGTTTAAATACAGACAAAGTTGAAAATGGAAATATATTATTAAAGCCTGAAAATATTTTAAAGACTTCTGAAAAAGAAGTTACTGTAGCTCCACATTCAATAAGTGATATTAGCATTAATGTAAGTTTAGAAGATGCAAAAATAAATGAATTAAAAGAAAAAATGCCTAATGGATTTTTTATTGATGGATTTGTTTATTTTAAATCAAGTAATCATCCAGAAATTTCAGCTCCATTTGTTGGATTTTTTGGAAACTGGGGAGAAATTCCAGTAATAGAAAAATCAATTTATGATTTAGTAAGTGATAATGAAACACCTTCTTACAATAAATTTACAAGTAAGACAAATCATCCATTCACTTATTTAGCATCAAATTATGCAGGAGAAGAAGTAGCTCTTGGAGAATTACCAGGATCAGAAAAAGATTTTTTAAAGTTTAGTAAAGAAAAAATTGCATTTTCTCCAAATGGAGATGGATATGGAGATTTCGCTGGTTTCTATGGAAATTTCTTGAGAAATTATAAAGATTTTAATATTAATATTTATGAAGAAGGAAAGAACACTCCTATTAGAAAAATAAAAAGAGCAGATGATTTTGGAAACAAAAACTTCCCAATGATGACTGCAATTGGTATTACGGGACTTAATACTACTAAAGAACATTGGAAATGGGATGGTACTAATGATTCTGGAGTAAGCTTACCAGAAGGCAAGTATAAATTTGTAGTTGGTGTTAGCCAAGATAGTGCCAATGCGAAGATTCAAAAAATGGAATTTCCAGTTACTATTGATATCACTTATCCTAGAATTGTGAAATCAAGTTATGACGAATCTACTAGAACTTATTCAATAGAAAATATTTTAGAAGAAGGTTCTGGAATTAAAGCTATTAAAGTGATTTCAAATGGTAAGGAAGAAGATATAACTGAATCTAAAAAATATGTAGTTCGAAGTGATAAAAAGATTAGTGAACTAAATTTACTAGTTGAAGATTATGCTTGCAATAGAATTTTAATGCCTTTAGATAAAGCTATAAGAAATGGAGATGAAGTTCAACTTATAGTAAATGCTAAAATTTTTGGAAGTTATATGGATTCACGTAATTATGCATATCATGTAGAAAATTTAGCTGGGGAAAAAGTTGATGAGTATGATCTAAAACCTGGAAAATATAACTTAGTAATTGACTTTATAAAAGATGGTTTTAAATTAAAGGAAAATATTAAGAAGATACAATTTGAAATTGGAAATGAAAAGACAAAAACAGTTGATGTTGAATTTTCTTATGTAGACTTACTAAAAGCAGAACTTTCTTTAACTGATAATACTAATAAGAAAGCTGTATATAATATTTATTTATTAGATACTAATACTGGAAAAGAATATATATTCAAAAATCCAAATAAAACTCAAATGTGGACTGCCTTTGTACCTGAGGGAAAATACAAGATTATAATAAAAGATTTAGACACAAATCTATATTATGCAACATGTTCTGTAGTAGAAAATGAAATTGTAGAAATGAAAAAAGGAATGGGATTAGATAAAATTCCTTCTGTAACAATTTCAAAGAAAAGACCAAAGAACATGACTGTAAATGTAAATAGAAATGGCTACAAAGGACCATTTGAACTTGTATTAATTGGAACTGATTTAAATAAAGATACAAAGGTAATTCAATTTAATGCAAATGAATCTATTAAGGACATTAAATTAATTGGAACTTTAAAATATAAGACTTATGTTAGAAATAGTGATAAGTATGGATTAAAGGAAAATGAAATTGAAGCAAGAGGCAACGATTCATTAAATCTTACACTTACAACAGATGAAAAACCTGGAGTTCCAGTAGATAAAGAAATGTTAGGCTATAAGGTAAATCATGGAAAATATTTAAAAGAAAAAGATTTTAAATCTGGTTTTGAATTTATGCAAAAAGAATTAGCTAATGCTGAAAAAGTATTAAATAATTCTAATGCAACTCAAAAAGAAGTGGATGAAGCATATAAAAAATTATCTGATGCCATAGATGCTTTAGTTCCTTTTGTAAAGGGTGAAGCTGATAAATCTAAGCTTATTCAAAAAATAAAAGAAATGGACGAATTTTATGCAAGTATGGAACCAGGTCAATATACTGAAGAATCAATTAAATTCTTTATTATAGCCTTAGAAGCTGCAAAATTGAATTTAAATGATGATAAGATTGATCAAACAAAAGTTGATCAAACAGTTGATTTACTTGAAAGAGCTTATAAAAACTTAGAATCTGTTTCTGGAGACAAGGAAAGAAAAGAATTAAGGGAATTACTAGAAAAGAATAAAAATATCTTAGATAAAAGGGATAATTATGAAGATGAATCCTTTGATTACTTTAGAAGAAGTTTTGAAAATGCTAAAGAAATATTAGATGATGAAAATTCTTCAACAGGTGAAATTAAAGACGCTATAAAGGATTTTAAGGAAAAATTAAAAGACTTAAAATTTAAAGATGGTATTGTAGAAAAAGTTGTTGTAAATTTTGATAAAAATGATGGTAGCAAGTTAAGTACAATTACTATAGATAAAAATTCAAAAATTGAAAAGCCAAATGATCCATTTAGAGAAGGTTATATCTTTAAAGGATGGAAATTGGGAAATGAAATTTATGAATTTGATAAAGTTGTAACAGAAGATATTACTCTAGTTGCTAATTGGGAAAAAATTGTTGTAGATAAATCTCAATTAGAAAAAGAAATAAATGTATATGATAATCTTGACAAGACACCATTCACTGAAGAATCAGTTGACAAGTATACTAAAGCTTTTGAAGAAGCAAAGAAAGTATTAGAAAATGAAAATGCTACAACAGAAGATGTAGAAAATTCTATTAAGTCATTAAAAGAAACAAATTCTTCTTTAGTTAAAAAAGAAAAACCTAGTGATAATAATCCAAAGATAGAAAAGGAAGTTGTGGACAAATCAAAACTTCTAGAAGCTTTAAATGTATATAGAAATCTAGATAAATCTGGATATACAGAAGAATCCTTAGATAGATACGCTAAAGCTTACGATAATGCTAAAAAGGTTTATGAAAAAAATAATTCTACAAAAAAAGAAGTTGAAGATAATATTAAGGCTTTAAATGATTCAAGAAATCTTCTTGAGTTTAAAGTTATAAATATTATGCCAAGCCCTAACTATAGACCTGAAATAAAGAGTGATAATAATTCGTCAATTAATTCTATACCAGAAAAGAATGATAACAGTTCATCTGTTTTAAATAATAATACAGCTAATAATTCTAATAACAAGAATAATGCCAATTCTAAATTTAAAGATATTAATAACCATTGGGCAAAAGATGTTATTAATTATGCTGTTGAACATAATTATTTCAAAGATATAGTTACTGGAGATGAATTTAAACCAGAAGAAAAACTTACAAGAGCAGAATTTGTAACAATACTAGGACGTAGAGCAGGAATTGATCCTTCTTTATTTACAAATAAGAAGTTTAAAGATGTTAATAATTCTAAGTATTATCAAGGATATATTGCTTGGGCGTTTGAAAATAAAATAGTTTATGGAATGGATAATGAAACATTTGCACCTGATAAAGAACTATCAAGAGAAGAAATGGCTGCTTTTATATCAAGATTTAATAAAGTTATAAACTTAAATCTAAAGAAAAACAGAGCAAATATTAATTTTAAGGATCAAGAAGAAATATCTAATTGGGCAAAAGATGCAGTTAGAGAAATGGTAGAACTTGATGTATTAAAAGGTATGGACAATAATGAATTTAGTCCAAAGTCTAAGCTTACTAGAGCTCAAATTGCTCAAGTTATATATAAAATTAAGTAAAAGGAGAGATATGTTATGAAAAAAATATTTTTCACAATGATGTTAGCTTTTGTTTTAATTCCAAATGCAATTTTTGCAGAATCAAAATATGAAGTTCCTCTAAAATTAGAAAAGTTTGGAGAAACAGGAAAAGAATCTATGGGAAGTTCAGCTGTAAAGAAGACAGCAGAAGTTGTAGAAAAAGATGGAAAATATATTTATAAACTATCATTAAAGAAAATGAATTTTATGAATATGGATGGAGAAATTACAAATCTTTTCGTATATGATTCAGATGCAAATTCAAATAGAACTGAAAGTAAAAAGTCTGCTGGTACTGGTGAATACAATCAAATTCATGAATTTGTAAGAAATAATTCAAAGGAAAACCAAATGCTTATAGCAGTTTGGGTAGATGCAATGGATGCCATTGCAGGTGGTGGACCTGGATCAGGCGAACAAAAGGCTTATGTTAAACTTGACTGGGCAAATGCCAAAGAAGTTCAAGCAGATAACGAAGAAAATAAACCAGCTGTAAAAAAAGATGATAAAGCATCTAATAGTAATATTAAAATTGTTGTAAATGGTAAGGAAATTAAATCTGAAACTCCAGCATTTATAGAAAATGGAAGAACTATGGTTCCTCTAAGGTTTATATCTGAAGCATTGGGAGAAAAGGTTGAATGGAAAAATGAAACTAAAACTGTTGTAATTGGTGATAATAAAGCAAGTCTTGTTATTGGAGCAAAAGAAATAGAAGCAAATGGCAAGAAAATAGCTATTGATTCACCAGCTGTTATTAAAGATTCTAGAACTTTTGTACCTCTACGAGCTATATCAGAAATTCTTGGAGCAAAGGTTAACTGGGATAATGCAACAAGAACAGTGAGTATTAATAAATAATATTTAAAAATTTATAATTTTTAAAACGGGCTGTCCCTATGGGATTGTCCGTTTTTTTAAAATATAATATATTATATAATTAAATTAAATAAAAATAGATTTTAAATATTGAGAAAATAGTTTAAACTATTATAGAGGAGTGTGATTAAGTGGAATTAACATCAAGTCAATTAAAAGCTATAGAACACTTAGAAGGGCCTGCTATTGTCCTTGCTGTTCCAGGTGCTGGAAAAACTACAATGATACTTCACAGAACAAAAAAGTTAATTGATATGGGAATTGACCCAAAGAATATTTTAACCATTACCTTCTCTAAAGCACAGGCTATTGATATTCAAAATAGATTTAGCTTATTAGATAGCATTAATAAACCATATTTTTCTACAATTCACGCCTTTTGTTATTCTATTATTCGTGATTATGCAAATAAAAATGGAAGAGTTTATAATTTAATAGACTCAAATATTTCAAAGAAGTATGAAATATTAAGGGGAATTTACACAAAGGTGAATAATGAATATCCAACTGAAGAAAAAATAGAAACTGCAATTTCAGAAGTTGGCTATTGTAAAAATATGATGATTGGCATAAGGTCCTTTGCAAAATCTAAAAGATGCGAAACGCCAAATTTTGAAAGATTTTTTAATGCTTATGAAAAATTTAAGAATGAAAAAAATTTAATAGACTTTGATGATATGATCACTAAATCCTACGAAATTCTAAGAGAGGATGCTTCTATAAGAAAAAAATATAGAGATAGATTTAAATATATTCAGCTAGATGAGGGTCAAGATACTAGCAAGTCTCAATTTATGGTTTTAAAGCTTATTGCAAGTCCAGATAACAATTTATTTGTGGTAGCTGATGATGACCAGTCTATTTATGGATTTAGAGGTGCTAGCCCTAAGGAATTATTTAAATTAAAAGAAGATTATAAAGATATTAAGACTTTTTATATGGAAGATAACTTTCGTTCTACTAAAAATATTGTAAATATTTCTAATATATTCATTGAACAAAATAAAAATAGATTTGAAAAGACTTTAGTAACTGACAATCCTTTTGAAAATCCTGTAAATATTATTAAAGTAAAGGAACCTAAAGATCAGTATAAAATTATTGAAGATGAAATAAAAAAAGATGGCAAAGATATTGCAGTATTATATAGAAATAATTTGTCCAGTATTGGTCTTGTTGAGTATTTTGAAAGAAAGAATTATAGTTTTAATATTAAAGACAAAAAGACAAAGTTTTTCTCTCACTTTATAACTCGAGATATATTAAATATTTTAGAGTTTTCTAAGGATTTATCTAATATAGATTTATATGAAAAATTTTATTTTAAACTAATTGGATATATTTCTAAAAGACATATAGGGTATTTAAAAAAGCATAGGGGCAAAAATATTTTTAATATTTTAAAGGGATATCCAGGGCTTCCTCCATATTATCACAAGAATATTAACAGTTTATTAGTAGGGTTTAAAAAGATTGCAAGAAGTGATGTATACACTGCTATAAATTATATTGATAAGGAGATGGGGTATGGTGAATATCTAAAAGACAATGCCAAAAGGCTTAGGGAGACTGAGCATAGTTTAAATGAATATTTATACTATTTAAAATTAATAGCAAAAAATGCTAAATCCTATGAATTATTTGTAGGAAGATTAAAAGAATTAGAATATATATTAAAAAAACCTAAAGATTCAGATACCAATATTACATTTTCAACAATTCATTCCGCTAAAGGTCTTGAATTTTCTAGAGTTTTTGTTGTAGACTTATATGAAGGAACTTTGCCTTCAAGCTCGAGCATTGATGCTTTGGGTGAAGATGATGATTTATTTGAAGAGGAAAGAAGAATATTTTATGTAGCTATGACTAGGGCTAAGGAAGAACTATATCTTATGTACTCTCATTATACTAATGGGAATAAAAATGAGATTTCAAGTTTTTTATCTGATTTAGAAACAATGGCAGGTGAGAATGATGGATTTAATAAATGATATTGATGTAATTATTTTAGGCGGAGATAAGGCTCTAGCTAATAGACTTTTTGATGATTATCACCCAGTTGATATATCTATGGAGTTAGAAGAATTAGAAAGTGATGATATTGAAAAATTTGTTAGGCTTCTAACTTATAGTAATGTTGCCATTCTGTTAGATGCTTCAGAAGATGATATGCTCCTTGAGATAACACGTGGTTTTAGCAATGAAGAATTAATAGAAATATTTACTCATATGGAAGATTCAGTAGCTGCCGACCTTCTAGGACTTATGTCAACTGCTAGAAGAAAATCGATACTTTCAATTATGAAAAGTGCTGATTCAAATATTCTGAAGATGATTCTTTCTTTTGATGAGGAATCTGCTGGAGGTATAATGTCCACAAACTTTATATCTTTAAAAGAAAATCTAACAGCAGAAGAAGCAATTAGAAAAATAAGAAGCATATCACCAGAGAAGGAAATTATAGATGAAATATTTGTAACTGATGATTATCACAGACTTGAGGGAATTGTTACAATTAGAGATTTGTTGGTAAATGATGCTAAAAAACCTTTAAGAGATATATTAGAAGAAGTAGATTTCTATGTATATGGTACAGATGATCAAGAAATAGCTGCAAATCTTTTTAGTAAATACGAATTAGACCTTTTACCTGTTGTAAATTCAAATATGGCTATTCTAGGGGTAATTACATCAGAAGATATCATCCCAATTATTGAACAAGAACACAATGAAGATATCTTACAAATGCACGGTGTTAATGCAGATGAAGAATACGACTCTACTTGGGTGGATTCTTTTAAAAGTAGAATTCCTTGGCTTGTCATTAATTTAATTACTGCATTTTTAGCATCCTTTGTGGTTAAGAGTTTTGAATCGACAATCTCACAAGTTGTTGTTCTTTCTGCAGCTATGCCTATTGTCACAGGAATGGGAGGAAACGCAGGTTCTCAAACTCTTTCCATTATACTTACATCTCTTGCAAGGGGAGAGATGTCTCTTAAAGAAGATTTTAAATTAATTGTAAAGGAAATGTTCTTAGGATTTTCAGAAGGAGCAGTAATAGGTCTTTTTGCTGGAGCAGTTTTTGTTTTTTGGCATAGAAATATTTATCTTGGACTTATACTTTTCTTAGCTATGATTTTAAATATGATAATTGCATGCTCTATGGGATTTTTAATTCCATTGGTTTTAGATAAATTAAAAATTGATCCAGCAATAGCTTCTTCAATTTTTCTAACTACATTTACAGATACTTGTGGTTTTTTTATATTCTTGGGAATGGCAACAGTATTCTTACCATTATTAATATAAAAAACTCCTCTTCTAAATTAGAAGAGGAGTCTTTTTTATAAGATCTTTTCAAAGGCAAATCTCTCGTCTTTACCCTTAAGATAAACGAGTCCGCAGTAATTATAACCTAATTTCTTTAGTAGACTTTGCATAGCTATATTTTCTCTATGTGTGTCAATTCTTATTGAATTTATATTATTTTCTCTTCCATAATTTTCACAGCATTCAATTACTTTACTTCCATATCCATGTCTTCTCTTACTATTTATAGTACCAACTCTGTGAATAGAGAAGTAACTTCCATTTGAAATCCAATTGCCATAAAGATTGTTTTCATAATCTTCATCATAGTCTAAGATTATTGCAGTTGATACAACTTTTCCTTCATCTTCAAGTACATATATCTCTTTATTTGAGATTAATTCTTCTAGCTTATCTGTATTTGGCTTGTCAGGACCTTGCCACTGATTAATACCTTCATCTTTTAATTTTTTTGAACCTGCATCATATATTTTTTCTAACTCGTTTTTATCTATTGGTTTTGCAAGTCTAAATTCCATATTTCCTCCAAGTTAATTTCTATTTTCTTATCAATTTCAACTTTATCTCTAGTAACTTCGCAGTTATATGCAAGAATATTTACTCCAGAAGTTGAAGCTTTTAAAAGTGTTTTTGAAAAATTTGGATCAGTTACATAATTTGGGGTAAAAAACTTAACTTCTTTCATTTGAATTACAAATATAATATAAGTTTCATAATCTTCAGTTGAATTTATAAGTCCATTTATGTGTTTAAGTCCTCTTTTTGTAGGAGCATCAGGAAAGGCTGATATTCCACAATTTTCAAGTGTAACTCCTTTAACTTCCAATAAAACTTTTTTATTTTCTCCCTCAATATAAAAATCAAATCTTGAATCTCCATGAGTGTATTCTCTTTTAATGTAAGTAGGAGAGAAGCCGAGGTTTATTTTTCCATTTTTAAGACCTTCTTCTACTAAAGTATTAGGAGCTTGTGAATCAATATTAATTAATTTTTCACCTTTTTTAACCATTATAAGGGTGTAAGAAGTTTTTCTATTAGGATTATCATTATAAGAAAGATAAACTTTTGTGCCAGAAACTAAAAGCTCCTTACATCTTCCAGTGTTAGGCACATAAACTTCAAGTTCTAAAAATCCTTTCTTACAAACTGATATAAATCTATTCTTTCTATATAAAAATGTAGCAGACATTATACTTTCGTATTTCATTTAATCACCATAAAATATTATACATTTTACTTTAGTTTATGTAAAATTTGGTATAAAATACGAGAAGAGGAGGTCTTTATGGACATATTAGTTGTAATAGATATGCAAAATGATTTTATTAATGGATCATTAAAAAGTAAAGATGGAGATATTCTATTAAATAATATTGTAAAGAAAGTAAATGAATTTAATGGGGAAGTGATTTATACAAAGGACACTCATGAAAAAAATTATTTAGAAACCTTCGAAGGTAAAAATCTTCCAATAGAGCATTGCATAAGGGGAACAGAAGGGCATGAAATTGCAAAAGCACTTCAAGAAACGAAGTCTTTTAAAGATTCTAAAATTATTGAAAAATATACCTTTGGTTCCATTGAGCTTGGCGAGTATTTAAAAGAGCTTGATGAAAAAGAAAATTTAGAAAATATATATTTTGTAGGACTTGTAGCAGATATTTGTGTAGTATCAAATATATTAATTACAAAAGCTTTTTTACCTGAGAAAAATATTTATTTATATAAAGATTTAACAGAAGGACTAACAGATGAGAAAAAGAAAAGTGCAATAGATGTGCTAAAATCCTGCCATATAAAAATTATTTAATTTTTATTTTTTAATATTTTTAATGTATATACACCTGCATTGTCAAAAATTTTAATTGTATTATAATTCATTTTGTACAAACTTTTTGGAGGTCAAAATGGAATTAGAAGAATTAAAAAAGAAAAATGACGCAGTTATTCTTGCACATTATTACGTAAAAAAAGAAGTTCAAGATATTGCTGATTTTATTGGAGATTCGTTTTTTCTTGCACAAAAAGCTACAGAATTGAAAGAAAAAACAATCGTTATGGCAGGTGTATTTTTTATGGGAGAAAGTGTAAAAATATTAAATATGGATAAAACTGTTTTGATGCCTAATTTATACGCAGACTGTCCAATGGCTCATATGGTAACTGTAAAAGATATACTTGATATGAGAAAAAAATATGATGATTTGTGTGTTGTTACATATATAAATTCAACAGCAGAAATTAAAGCTTATTCTGATGTTTGTGTGACATCTTCTAATGCAGTTAAAATTGTTAAGAAGTTAACTAATAAAAATATATTTTTTATACCAGATAAAAATTTAGGAGCTTATATAAAGAAACAAGTGCCGGACAAAAATATAATTTTAAATGAAGGATTTTGTCCAGTACATGAACATATAAATGTGGATGAGGTTAGAATGTATAAGGGAAAAGCTACAATTCTTGCACATCCTGAATGTAGAGATGAAGTATTAGAAATAGCTGACTATATAGGTTCTACAAAAGCTATGATTAAGGAGTCTGCTAATTATGACAATATAATTTTAGCAACAGAAAGTGGAATTTATACGGAACTTGAAAAGAAATATACTGATAAGAAATTTTATAGACTAAGTGAAAATCCAACATGTGTTAATATGAAAAAAATTACAGTTGATGGTGTAAAAAATGTTTTAGAAAATCATGTAAATGAAATGAGAGTTGTAAGCTCTATTAGAGAAAAGGCGTTAGTACCACTTAGAAGAATGTTAGAACTAGGGGCATAATGAGATGAAGGACATAGATGTAATTATTGTAGGATCTGGACTAGCTGGAGTTGTAACAGCATTATCATTAAGAGAAGATTTCAATGTATTATTAGTAACAAAAAAGAAACTTCAAGATTCCAATTCTTATCTGGCACAAGGTGGAATTAATATTTTAAAAAATAAAAATGACAGAGAAGTTTTTATTGAAGATACATTAAAAGCGGGTCATTATAAAAATGATAGAAATTCATTTGAATTAATGGTTGATAAGTCAGTTGAATCAATTGAATTTCTAATTGATTTAGGAGTGGAATTTACTAGTAAAAATGGAGAATATTCTTATGGTAGAGAAGGAGGACATTCAACTAATAGATGCCTACACATAGATGACGAAGTGGGCAAGAATATTTTAGATGTATTATACAAAAGACTTAAAGAAAGAAAAAATATAACAATAATTGAAGATACTGAGATTATTGATATAATCGAGCACGATAATATATGCTATGGAGTTTATTCGAAAAATAATGTATATTTATGCAATAATGTTGTATTTGCAACTGGTGGTATTGGAGGATTATTTAACAGTTCCACAAATTATTCTCATATAACAGGAGATGCAATTTCAATAGCATTAAGACATAATATAGAACTTAAAGATTTATCATATATACAATTTCATCCAACATCTTTATATGAAGAAGATGCAGATAGACAATTTTTAATATCAGAATCAGCAAGAGGAGAGGGAGCAATACTGCTTAACCATAAAAATGAAAGATTTGTTGATGAATTAAAACCTAGAGATATAGTAGCTAATGCCATTTATAATGAAATGGAAAAAGAATCAGTGAATTATGAATTCTTATCTCTTAAAGCTATAGGAGCAGATAGAATATATGAAAGATTTCCTATGATTTTTAAAAATTTAATGGATAGGGGAATTGATCCAAGAAAAGAAAATTTAAGAATAGTTCCAGCTGAACATTATTTTATGGGTGGAATCAAATGCGATACAAATGGTAGGACTAATCTCAAAGGATTTTTTGTAGTAGGTGAGACAGGCAATGTCGGAATACATGGGTCTAATAGGCTCGCATGCAATTCTCTCCTAGAATGTCTTGTTTTTGGCCGAGAACTTGCTTTTTATATTAATAATAATAAAATAGAAAATGAAGTGATTAATTTTAAATTGATAAGATTGAAAAAAATGAAGAAAAAGACAGAGAAATTATTTTTAATGAAATAGAAAGGGATAGAAAATTAAAGTTTTCTAATAGGCAAAAAATTGATTGACCCTAAATATAGAAGAAAAGATATTTTAAAAATATTAAGTGATGCAATAAATCCTATATCAGGCGAAAAACTTGCTAGTAAATTTAATGTAACAAGACAAGTTATTGTTCAAGATATAGCTATTCTTAGAGCAGAACACAATGATATTATATCAACTAATAGAGGATATTATTTAAATGAAGATAAAACTAAAAGGATATTTAAGGTAAAACACAAAGATCAAGATATTAGAAAAGAACTTTATTCAATAGTTGATTTAGGTGGAACCGTTAAGGATGTAATAGTTAATCATAAAGTTTATGGAGATATAAAAAAAGATTTAAATGTATCATCAAGAAGAGATGTAGATATATTTATTGACAAGATGAAGAGTGAAAATTCTAAACCATTAGATATTTTGACTGGAGGAATTCACTTTCACACTGTTATAGCTGATAATATTGAAATAATTGATGAAATAGAACTAAGATTGCAAGAGTTAGGTTTCTTAGTTGAATAGAAAAGAGTCTGTAGTTTATCTGCGTAAGCTACAGACTCTTTTAATTGCAATAAAAAAACTGCTTTTTATAAATCAGTTTATGGTGCCCAGAGCCGGAATCGAACCAGCGACACGAGGATTTTCAGTCCTCTGCTCTACCGACTGAGCTATCTGGGCAAAAATGGTGGGCCTTCAGGGACTTGAACCCGGGACCTACCGGTTATGAGCCGGGCGCTCTAACCAACTGAGCTAAAGGCCCTCACCATTGGCGGAGAAAGAGGGATTTGAACCCTCGCGACCCTAATCGGGACCTACTCCCTTAGCAGGGGAGCCTCTTCAGCCACTTGAGTATTTCTCCACTAATCAAAGTGTACTCTTTAGCAACTTACTTAAACTATTTTATAGTACCTTTGATATTTTGTCAACACTTTTTTACAAATTTTATAAATTATTTACAAAAGGTGTCGCAATGCTGTTTTCATATTATCTCATAAATTAAAACAAAAATAAAGTATAAAATAAAAGTTTTATTTACTTGCTTTAAAATAGAATTATATTATTTTAAAAATAACCTAGTAATTTACTATGTATTATTAGTTTTAATATATAGTTATAATTGAAAAATAGTATCATTTAAAATTGTTTTTCAATAAAAAAATCTTTGTAATTCTGATTAAATAGGGATAAACATAAATTTAACAATATTTTCATGGAAATTTATTATAAAAAAATTATAATAAATGATTGAATTTCATATATCTTTATGTTATTATAATTCCAGAAGATTGTGAATAGTATTATTCATATATGGTATAAAATTTTATGGAGGTAAATAGATATGGCATATGTAATTAATGATTCTTGCATCGCTTGTGGTGCTTGTCAACCAGAATGTCCAGTAAATTGTATCACTGATGGAGACATCTACGAAATTGACCAAGATCAATGTATCGATTGCGGTAGCTGTGCAGCAGTTTGCCCAGTAGGCGCTCCAAACCCAGAAGACTAATTTACTTACAAAGAGGTAGGACTTGCTCCTATCTTTTTTTATTCTCCAAAATATAAATTTGAAAATTTTTATCATTATTATTGATAGTATTTTAATTTAGACTTGACTTTATTGGTAATTAGAAGTAAATTAAACTTAGACATTTCTTAGATTTTTATTAGTAATAAATTAAATTTAAACAAATTAAAAATCTTAGAGTTATATATAGTTCATAATATGGACTATTTTTTTATTTTGAAAGGAGTAAAGTATAGTATGCTAATTCATATGGGATTAGACGTAGGTTCAACTACTGTAAAACTAGTTATACTAGACAAAAAATTTAATATCCTATATAAAACATATAGAAGACATTTTTCAGACGTTAGAAAAACTGTCAAGGATGTCATCAATGAAGTATACGACGATTTTAAATATGACACTGTGACTGTTAATGTAACTGGCAGTGGTGGGCTTTCTGTTCACAAATTTTTAGATATAGATTTTATTCAAGAGGTAGTAGCGGGTAGAGAGGCTATCTCTTGTTTTATCCCTGAAACTGATGTTGCAATTGAACTAGGTGGAGAGGATTCTAAAATAACTTATCTACGAGGTTCTGTTGAACAAAGGATGAATAGTATATGTGCTGGCGGTACTGGTGCATTTATAGACCAAATGGCATCTCTATTACAAACTGATGCATCAGGGCTTAATGAAATGGCCATGGATTATCAAAAGCTTTACCCAATTGCTTCAAGATGTGGTGTATTTGCCAAGACTGATGTACAGGCCCTAATAAATCAAGGTGCAAGCAAGGCAGATATTGCAGTTTCTGTATTTCAATCTGTTGTAAACCAAACTATTTCAAATCTAGCTTGTGGTAGACCAATTAGAGGAAAGGTTGCATTTCTAGGAGGACCATTGCATTTCCTACCAATGCTCAAGGAAAGATTTGTCGAAACACTTAATTTAGCAGAAGATGAAGTAATTGCACCTGAAAACTCACAAATATTTGTAGCGATTGGAGCAGCACTTTCTAGTATTGAATCTAAGCCAATTTCTTTTGTAGAACTATTAAACAGAGTTAACAAAAGTGATGAAATTGTAATTAGTGAAAATGACGTAATGGATCCACTTTTTACAAGTGATGAAGAAGTAGAAGAGTTTAAAGAAAAACACAAAACTAAAAATTTAAAAGAAATTGATATAAAAACTTATGAAGGACCAATTTATCTTGGTATTGATTCAGGATCTACAACTTCTAAACTCGTTGCAATTTCTGAAAACAATGAATTATTATTTAGCTTTTATGGTTCTAACAACGGTAATCCACTGGATATTGCTGTAGAACAACTTAAAGAAATATATAAATTAAAAAATGACAAAGCTTATTTTGCTGGATGTGGCACAACAGGTTATGGAGAAGAATTTTTAAAATCAGCTCTTAATCTTGAAATTGGAGAGGTAGAAACAATAGCTCACTTTACAGCAGCTAAGTTTTTTGATCCAGATGTTGATTTTATACTAGACATTGGTGGTCAAGATATGAAGTCAATGAAAATAAGAAATGGTGTAATTGAGTCAATCTTGTTAAATGAAGCATGTTCTGCTGGATGTGGATCTTTTCTTGAAACTTTTGCACATTCAGTTAATATGAGTGCAGAAGAATTTGCACAAGAGGCTACAAAATCAAGAAATCCAGTTGATTTAGGTTCAAGATGTACAGTGTTTATGAACTCAAATGTAAAACAAGCTCAAAAAGAAGGAGCATCTGTACCAGATATATCTGCTGGTCTTGCATATTCAGTAATAAGAAATGCAATTCAAAAAGTTATTAAAATAAGAGATCCAAAAGAATTAGGTGAACATATTGTTGTTCAAGGGGGAACTTTCTTATCAGATGCTGTACTAAGGGCATTTGAAAATCTTACTGGAGTAGAAGTTACTAGACCTCAAATTGCTGGACTTATGGGTGCACTTGGAATGGCAATAATTGCAAAAGAAAAATCAAGTGGAAAGTCTAGTTTAATTTCCGAAAGTGAACTTCACAATTTCACATATAAGTCAATTTCTACTAATTGTAGACAATGTACTAACCATTGTAGCTTATCTGTAAATATATTCCCTAATGGAAAGAGATTTATTTCTGGAAATAGATGTGAAAAGGGAGCAGGAAAAGTTAGAAGTAAGGAAGATGAACTTCCGAATATGTATAGATATAAGTACAAAAGAGTATTTGACTATGAATCTTTAAAAGAATCAGAGGCAAAACGTGGTGTTGTAGGTATACCAAGAGTATTAAATATCTATGAAAACTATCCATTCTGGCACACATTTTTTACTGAACTTGGATATTCTGTAAAATTATCATCTAAGAGTTCAAGAGAAATTTATGAAAAGGGAATTGAAACAATAACAAGTGAAACTGCTTGTTATCCTGCTAAAATATCTCATGGACATATTGAAGATTTAATTGAACAGGGAATTAAATTTATTTTCTATCCTTCAGTATTTTATGAAGAAAAACAATTTGAAAGAGCAGATAATACTTTAAATTGCCCAGTAGTTGCTGGTTATTCAGAAGTAATTAAAAATAATGTAGATGATATATTAGAAGAAAATGTTAAATTTATGAATCCTTTCTTGTCCTTTGACAACAGAAAGAAACTAGAAAAAAGACTTTCTGATGTATTTTCCGACATTTCTTCAAGAGAAGTAAGAAAAGCTGTTAGACTTTCTTACGAAGAACAAGATAGATACAGAATGGATGTGTTTAATGAGGGAAATAGAGTTCTAGAAGAAATCGAAAAGAAGGGTCAAAAGGCTATTGTTCTTTCTGGAAGACCTTATCACATAGACCCTGAAATAAATCACGGTATCCCTGAACTTATTACAAGTTTAGGACTTGCAGTTATTTCTGAAGATGCCATTGCAAGAAATGTAGAAATAGATTCTAGACTTCGCGTTCTTGACCAATGGAATTATCACTCAAGACTATATAGAGCGGCGAAATTTGTAGGTGAACACGACAATCTTGAACTTGTTCAACTTAACTCCTTTGGTTGCGGTATAGATGCAATAACAACAGACCAAGTAGAGCATATTCTTGAGTCATATAATAAAATTTATACAGTATTAAAAATAGATGAAGTATCTAACTTAGGTGCAGTTAAGATTAGAATTAGATCCTTAATAGAAGCATCTGAAAAACGTGAATTTGAAAAGATTGATGCTGATTTAGAAGGACTATTAGAAGATAATCCAGTAATGTTTACTAAAGAAATGAAAGAGGATTATACAATTCTTATGCCTCAAATGGCACCACTTCATTTTAGTATTTTTGAACCAATACTTAGAAGCGAAGGGATTAATATTGAAGTACTTCAAGATTCAGACCATAAAGTTGTAAATGAAGGACTGAGATATGTAAACAATGACTCATGTTATCCATCAATATTTGTAGTTGGTCAATTTATTGATGCAATAAAATCTGGTAAATACGACATAAATAAATTGGCACTTTTGATGAGTCAAACTGGAGGAGCTTGTAGAGCATCAAACTATGTTGGATTTATTAGAAAAGCGCTAGCAGATGCTGGATATTCACAAATACCAGTTATTGGACTTTCTTTCCAACAAATAGAGTCACATCCAGGACTTGAGTTTGATAAAATAACTTTAGTAAGACTTGGAAGAAAATTAGTCCAAGCACTGCTATATGCAGATTTAATAATGAGACTTACTCAAGCAACAAGACCCTATGAAGTGATTAAGGGATCAGCTAATATTTTAAGAGATAGATGGATTGAGATAGTAAGTTCAAGGGATTTAAATTATAGCAAAAAAGCATTTAAAGAAAATATAAATAAAATGGTTTCTGAATTTGAAAGATTAGAAATAACAAATGAAAAGAAACCAAAGGTAGGAATAGTTGGAGAAATATTAGTTAAATATCATCCAGCAGCAAATAATCATGTAGCAGATTTACTTGAAAAAGAAGGTGCAGAAGTTGTAATTTCAGATATAACTGACTTTATGATGTACTCCTTTAAAAATGCAAAGGCTAAAGCAGATGAACTTTCTAAATCAAGATTTGCATCTTTTATATGCGAAATAGGAATAAGTTATATAGAATCCTATAGAAAATATATAAGAGAAGCATTAGAGGATACGAGGTTTACTCCACCAGGAAAGATTGAAGAGATAGTTGATTATGCTAAGAAATATGTGGATCTTGGAAATCAGTATGGTGAAGGGTGGTTACTAACTGGTGAAATGGTAGAGTTAATAGAAGATGGAGTTGAAAATATAATATGTGTTCAACCATTTGGATGCTTGCCAAATCACATAACAGGAAAGGGAGTTATAAAAGCAATAAGAAACACTTATGAAAATGCAAATATAATTCCAATTGATTATGATGCGTCAGCATCAGAAGTTAACCAGTTTAACAGAATTAAACTTATGCTTTCACAGGCGAGAAAGAATATGGAAAATAATGAAGATAAGTATAAGGTAAAAAAATTAAAAAATACAGCTTCAATGAAGATGTAAATAAAAAGTAGATGTTTAGGCATCTACTGAGGTTGTATACAAACCCACTATAACGCTCACCGGATTTCGCTTTCTACAAATTCTAATTCTTAACTCGCTGAAAAACGCAAACTCGCTAACGCTCAAACAGTGCGTTTTTCGGGCGCTCG
>Ga0129315_1000236_pt1 | contig 57301 bp, 52 predicted proteins | sample Cm827metagenome_FD_94432 | JGI IMG/M metagenome (GOLD analysis project Ga0129315, IMG submission 94432) | Eastern black-and-white colobus group fecal microbial communities from Wisconsin, USA - Cm827 metagenome | ecosystem: Host-associated > Mammals > Digestive system > Large intestine > Fecal... | reverse complement strand
TTGAAGCCGCCCCGAAGATTGAGGTTTTCGAGCCAGAACAGATCACACTGATCCTTTACCCGCTCAAAGATGGCTTCAAAATCCGTGATGCCGGGGAATACCGGAGATACGAAACAGACTGTACGGATACCTGCATCATATACTTGCTTCATAGCAGCGATGCGCCGCTCAATGCTCGAAGCAAAGTCCATATCGTTCTTGAAATTTTCATCCAGTGTGTTGATCGACCATGAAACGGTTACACGTCCAAGCTTCTTCAGCAGATCAATATCCCGTACCACAAGATCAGACTTTGTGCAGATCAAAATATCTGCGTCACTGCCGATCAACTGCTCCAGAAGTTTTCTGGTATTCCCGAATTGCTCTTCCTGTGGATTGTAGCCATCCGTCACAGAACCGATGACCACACGCTGTCCGGCATATTTCTTCGGATTTTTAATTTCCGGCCAATGCTTCACATTAAGGAAAGTGCCCCATTCCTCCGTGTGTCCGGTAAAGCGCTTCATAAAAGAAGCATAGCAATACTTGCAGGCATGTGTACAGCCTACATAGGGATTGACCGAGTAACCGCCTACCGGCAGACTGGACTTGGTCATGATGTTCTTTGTTTCCACCTCACGAATGAGGATTCCATCGATTACTTCTGCCATGATCTCTGTACCTCTAACACTTTATTGAATTCCTCCGGCATTTCCTGAATCATATTGTCATCCCCTATGATAGGGACAAGGTCTTCCTTCATAAACACCGGAATGCCGAGCGCGTGTGCCTGATCTGTCAGAGACCATGCCCATTCCGGCTCCGTATGAATCTTCCTGCTCTGAGCCCCGGTCATAGTGCCGACAACGATCCAGTTGATTCCGGAAAGGTCAACTGTACCGGGATCGTCGAATAATGGCTCAAAGGTAACATGGTAGTGTTTTGCTCTGACGTTTTTCCGAAGGGCGTCGATACGCCACAGTTCTGCTTTCCTCGTCACCGTAACGCCAAACCATGCGTTTTCCAGATCGGTATCAAAATCCAGCAAATCAGGTCGCTTGGTAAGGAACAGGAACTGATGCTGTGGATTTTCACGGATCTTTGCAAATACCTCGTCTCTCCATTCCGGCTTCCATCCGGAGAGATCACTCATGCCGGTAAGAAGAAAGTTCTGCGGACGTTTCTTTTCCATCATCTTGAGCTTACCCGGAAAGAATTCAAGATCAGTGAAGTCATCAATCATATGCCAGCGTTTCACATTGTTGCGGGCATAGCAATATGTACACCCCACTGTGCAGCCGATGACGATATTCATGTTCTGAATCTGATCTTTGATACAAATACTCACGACTTCTGCCACTCCTCAAGATTCTTTCTGATGCGGTCGAGGCATTCCTCAAACCGGGTAATTTCATCCTCTGAAAAACCTTTGTAGTAAATACTGCCCATCTCATCAGATACAGAATCGTACTCGCCCTTTAAGGTATGTGCTTTCTCAGTCAGAAACAGGAGTGTTTTCCTTTTGTCCGTTTCAGACTGAACACGGCTTATCAGCCCTTGATTTTCCATTCTTTCCAGCATCGTAGTAAGAGATGTTATCGCTAATCCGCATTTAGTCGAGAGTGACCTGATTGAGATACCATCCTCCTGCCACAGCACATAAAGAATACGTCCCTGGGCTCCATTAAACGCATCAATATTCTTTTCACTGAGAATCTTCTCGAAAATCCGGTCTCCAAGCTGTTTTATTTTGGTGACAAGAAATCCTCCATTCATTTCCATACAAAAGCTCCTATATAGTAGTTTATTATAAACATACTATATAGGAGCTTTATTGTCAAGAGTTTATATGTCTTAATAGGTAAATTCTGTTTTTTTCAATTCTCCAAACTGGAATTTTTGCATACGTTATTCTTCTAATATTTTTGTAGGGTTCGCATCCGTTACAAATATCATACTATCATAAAGCACCGCAGGAGGTTGAAACATTCGATAACTTGGAGGAAGAAGCCGCATAATGATTGAGTAGCTTTCTCCAAGTGTTCCCATATAGGTGTATTCAGAAGCCTGCCTACCCAGTTCAGAATTTTCCGGGACTTTAGTAAAATCCAACCAACAAAGATCAAATCCCGCCAGTTTTGCCGCCTTTGCTAAAGGGTCATGGGAATAAAACACCTGAATTGTACGCTTTTCAGGAGAACGGGTCGGCATATTGCAACGGGTTTTATAAAAATCGGTACCAATGACATAGTAACCGTTTGCTGCGTCCTTGGAAAGAAGTTTACCCATCGAGTCAAAACTGCCCCATTTTGCGACATGGCTGTTGTGACCTGTCACAAAGATGTTTTCATGCCCGTTTCGCTGCTCCTGCTGTAAAATCCACTGTACATTTTCTGCCATAAATTGATCTCTTAATGCAGCACCATCAGCATTTGTCAGAGTTTGCAGCTCGGAATGCTGCATTAAAACATCTACAAAGTGAATTGCATTTCCCGAACCGCTCTTGCTTTCCAATTCTTTCTTCACTTGTGTAAGGGTTTCAATTCGAGTAGATAAATCGCATTCGCTGCTCCAGTTTTCACCTTCCACAAGTTTCTGCAAGTTTGCTGTGTCCACTTCCAGTTCTTTGCAGGCTTCTTCCAAAAACCTCATGCTGTAAGAAAACCTCTGCATATCAAAACCGTAAAAGCGAAGGTCTTCGCCTTCCAATGCACGTTCATTGTACTGGCGCATATAAGAGATAAGTTCTGCCATCTCTTCCGTTCTATAAATGGAAAATCCAATCGCTGCGGCTGCTTCCTGTGCTGTCCCCTCACCACCGTGTATATATCGGTTTACCTGCTCGCAGCCGCCGCAGTCACCTTCAAGGGCAAACGCCCTAACACCATTCTTTTTTACCAGCTGCTTGAACACTTCCAGCTTCAACTGCTGAAATTCTGCATTTCCGTGCGTAGCTTCTCCCAATGCAATTATTTTTGCACTTTCAGGCACGGTTATAGTTTCCACGGGTTCAGCATAAGCGAAAAACTCTTCTGGATTCACAGTTTCTCCTGTGCCAAAACCTCCAAAACGCATAAATACAAGTGCCGCTAAAGCCATAACACCTAATAATCCAAAAACGATATATCTTATCTTAAATCTTCTTGTCGTTTTATTCTTCATATCTGATAGCCTTTTATAATGAATCCGTTGTCTTACATCCGTTTTCCACGCTTATTGTACTTCACGTAATAGTTCTTCTGCCGTAGTGTTGAACAATTTTGCAAGTGTAAGCAGATTGGAAGTGCTTGGATCAGATGCTCCGGTCTCCCATTTAGAGACAGCCTGCCTGCTTACGCCGATAGATTCTGCAACAAACTCCTGCGTCATCTTACACTCTTCACGATGCTGCTTCAAAACCTCACCGAGAGATTTCTTGATGCTGGACTTTTCTTTTCTGACATTGCCTGATTTGACATATCTACTCAATGCTCTTATGAGGAAAATTCCCACAGTGATAAATGCCGCTATCACCGCCACCCCGATTAGCAGTACAATACCAAAAACAATAACTCCGAAATTCACTTAATCATCTCCTTTCGTGACTTCATGATAGCGAAATTTCATGGTTGCTACCACCAACTATCACGATATTTCTTTGGTTGCGAACGGTTGCGGAACTAAAATAACACTTTTTTTATGGTAAAGGCATATATGTAAATTAATAAAACGACAAATTCCGATTTGTTGAGCCAAGTATACCATGCTGCTACCGGAAAGACCATCCTTTATATGTCAGAACAAAGCAAAAGGCAAGATGCCACCATCTCAGTGATACCCTGCCTTATCCAGGATTGCGGATGATCTGCAGCAGCGCATGGAAAGCATGAGCCGCGCAAGAGCCATCCGCGCCGCTCGCACAGCTGTTACAGCGGCCCAAAATGCGGGAAGAATGGACAGTTACGCTGCTGCTGAAAAGATGGGCATAAAGCTGAAAAAGGAATGGCTGGCCACGCTGGACGGGCGCACACGCCACGCGCACGCAATGCTGGACGGCCAGACGGCGGAAACAGACAAGCCGTTTCATGTAGACGGCTATGAGATCATGTACCCTGGGGACACAAGCGCCACGGGGTATTTGGTATATAACTGCCGCTGTACTCTGATTGCAGCGCTGGACGATGCGCCAAAAGCCCCGAACCCGCTGCGGCGCGCACGTGACCCGGAAACGGGGAAGAGCATACTCGTATCAGATATGACCTATGCGCAGTGGGTAAGCTGGAAGAAGTCTGAAAACCGATATGTATGGGACACATACCAGAAAAAGGCTAGGAACCTTTCTGCCGATCAAGAGCAATATGCAGAATACCAAAAAGTGCTTGGAAAAAACGCCCTGAGAACATTTGCACAGTTTCAAAATTTGAAGTATAACAGTGGAGACGGATGGGATTACACAAAGCAATTTGTAGCGTATAAGCGACGTGTCCCAGAAGCAACCGAAACCGATTTTCAAAAATTCCAGCAAGTTAAGGCAACAGGAGTGAAAGGCATAATTCGAGTACCACCGGAGAAAATTGATATTTCTCAGCTGGCATTTCGCGATGAACATGCTGCAAGGCATGGTTGCACAGTGGAAGAGGCACGCGGGTACGTTGATAATGCATATTGTTCCATCAGGCGAAAGCGCTGGGATAAGATCGAAAGCATTAACTATTATTCAAAGAATGGAGCAACATATGTGGATTCTCAAACACTGAAGATTAAAACGTCATATAGTAGGAATGACTACAAATCAGACACAAAAGCGATTGTGGAGGTGTTTGAATGAATACAGTTTATTGCCCAGTCATTGAGGGGCAGATAGACGGAGCAACGTGTATGGAAATAGTTGACGTTGCAGACGGAATGATTAGCGAACGAATTTTGAAGGACTACAACCCGCCTATCCAGTGGAACGATAACCAATGTAAAAAGTGTCTTGAATGCAAATGGCACGCGGATTTTGATAACTAATGTTAGAACCGCTATCAGCCGATAGCGGCTTTTTTATGCCCAAAAGAGGTGAAATCACATTGGGAATCATGCAATTTATTATTGTATAAATTGCAAATGCCAAAGGACCGGCACCGAAGAAAAGGAGCAAACAAGAGCGTGATGCGCAAGCTGGACGGGCTGAAATGACTACGACTTTTTTACGACCTTTTTGGCCGAATACGACCTTTTTACGACCCTAAAATCAGCAGTATTTTACAGTATAGGCAAAAGAAAGCCCACGGCACAGCGATTTTTATACGCTGTGCCGTGGGCTTTTGCATGGTGGGCCATGAGGGATTCGAACCCCCACTGAACCGGTTATGAGCCGGGGGCTTTGACCGTTAAGCTAATGGCCCTTATAATAAGGAGAGCTGCGGCGCGGGCTTCGGGCAAAAACGCATGAGCCGGCCGCTTTAACTCATCCAGTATATCAGAAAAACGTGTTGTTGAAAAGTAGCTTTGCCGCACTTCGGCCCAAAATGCAGAATTTCGACCGGAATTTCGTGCAAACCGTACCAAATTGAAAAGGAGAACGCCTATGAACCCCATTGCGCCGCCATTGCTGGCCTGGTTTTACAAAAACCAGCGCAGCCTGCCCTTTCGCACCCAGCCCAGTCCCTACCGGGTGTGGGTGAGCGAGATCATGCTTCAGCAGACGCGGGTGGCGGCGGCGCTGCCCTATTACGAGCGCTTTATGGCAGAGCTGCCCACCCCCGCTGATCTGGCCGACTGTCCGCCCGACCGGCTGGACAAGCTGTGGGAAGGGCTGGGCTATTACAGTCGGGTGCGCAACTTGCAGAAGGCGGCCCGCATTGTGTGCAGCCAATATGGTGGGCAGCTGCCCGCCGACTACGAGGCCCTGCGGGCCCTGCCCGGTGTGGGAGACTACACCGCCGGGGCCATTGCCTCCATCAGCTTTGGGCTGCCGGTGCCCGCGGTGGACGGCAACGTGCTGCGGGTGTTCAGCCGCCTGTATGCGGACGGCGGCGACGTGACCAGCCCTGCCGTGAAGCGAGCCTTCACCGCCCGGGTGATGGAACACCAGCCGCAGGACAGACCCGGCGACTACAACCAGGCCATGATGGAGCTGGGGGCGCTGGTGTGCCTGCCGGGGGGCGAGCCGCAGTGCAGCGTCTGCCCGCTGGCGGGGCTTTGCCGGGCCCATTTGGCCGGGCAGGAGACGGCGTATCCGGTCAAGCCCCCCAAAAAGGCCCGCCGCAAGCTGCCGGTGACGGTGGCGCTGGTGCGCGGGCCGCAGGGCTGGCTGCTTCAGCGCCGCCCCGAAACAGGGCTGCTGGCCGGGCTGTGGCAGCCGCTGCTGTGGGAAGAAGCCCTGACGCAGGAGCAGCTGGCCCAAAAGCTGGCGGAGCTGGGCCTTGCAGGAACGGACTGGCAGCCCCTGCCTGCGGCCAAGCACATTTTCAGCCATCTGGAGTGGCAGCTGGGCGGCTTTGAGTGCCGGGCGGCGGACGGCTGCGCCCCGGCGGGCTGCGTGTGGGCGGACGAGGCCGCCCTGGCGGGAGAATATGCCCTGCCGGGGGCCTTCAAGGCCTACCGCAAGCGGATGATGCAGGGGTGAAATTGCCTTAAAAGGTTGTAATCCGCCCCCCGGCCGGGTATAATGAAGACAAATCACGGGGCAGCCGGGCACCCCCCTGCTGCTGGTGGAAGGGCCGCGCATAGGCGGCCGAGATTGCTGCCGGGCCGTCTGCCCGGCCACAAGGAGGAAATTCTCATGAAAAATAGCACCTTTGCCGCCATTCTGATGTTCCTGGCCGCCGCTGTGGGCGGGCTGGTTGCCGCTGCCCTGTATCTGCGCCGCCGTGAGAAGGAGCTGGACGAGTACGAACAGCTGCTGTTCAGCGAGGACTTTAAGGACGAGGACGATTACGACGAGGACGAAGAAGCCGCTGAGCCGCAGGAAGAGGCGGAAGAGGTTGTGGAGGCCCCCATCGCCGACGCACCGGCCGATAAGGAGTAATTCCAATCCAACGTTCTGAACAGGGGCCGCCCTTGCGCCCGCCTTGTACAAAAGGCAGCGGCGCAGGCGGCCCTTTGTGATAAACCGGCTGGAAAAACCGGCCGGACCTGTGAAATAAATGGGCGGCCTGTCTCGTTTTCAACGGAAAGAGACCTTGTTTGTGGAAAAGCCTGGCGGCAAAAAGTGCGCGGCCCGCGCTTGGAAAGCGGGCGGCGGGCCGGAATGCCCTTTGTTCGATGTGAAAACAGGAAGTGAGAAAGGCGGAAGGAATGAAAGCATTTTTGCGCGGCGTCGGCCGCATTCTGGCCTGGCTTTTGCTGGTGGCGGTGCTCACCGGCGTGCTGGTGGGGGGCGTGCTGGCCTTCTTTTACAGCCGCACCGGCGAGGACAAACTGCCCCAGGACCCGGTGACCTACGGCGGGCAGGCGCTGGAAAATGTGGGCTATGACTGGAAGGTTCCCGTACTGGGCGGGGTGCTGCATCGGCGGTTCCAGCTTTCGCCGGGGCTGGCATTGCAGGACCTGGGCACCTTTGACAACAGCGCTCCTGCTCTGGCCCTGCCGGCCTGGGGCACCCGCGCCCAGGTTGAAATCACCGACAGCGCCGGGCAGACGACCTTTTCCGGAAGCGGAGAGGAATACGCCCAGTTCCGCTTTGGGGCCAACGGAACCTATCGGGCAAAAATTACCGTGTGGCACGAATCGGCGGGGGAGAAGCCCGCAAAGGCCCAGGGCTGCTATGTGTACAACCTGCGCTTTTCGGTGGACGCGGCCCCCAGCCTGGAGCTTTCGGCCGAGCACGCCAACCAGGGCGGGGTCATCGGCCTGCGGGTGACGGGCGTTCTGGGCAGCGAGCCGCCCCAGCTGGACAGCGACCTGGGGCAGGTGTGGTTCAGCCAAACCACCGGCGGGTGGATGGCGTACCTGCCCGTGACCTACAACGCCGAGATGGGGGAGCACACCCTCACCCTGACCAGCGGCAGCCACACCCTTACCGCCCAGGTGGAGGTGCGGGCCGCGGACTTTGCCAAGACCCCCGAGGTGGAAGCCCAGAGCTGGAGCAGCGCCGCCGCCCAGGAGTACCGCACGGTGATCTGGCCGCTGTACCAGCAGGGCGACCGGGCCCCCCAGTGGCTGGGCCGGTTCACCCAGCCGGTGCAGGGCAGCACGGTGCAGGCCTACGGGGCCTATCTGGCGGGCGGCGCCCGCAGCACCGAATTGCGCATTCAGGCGGCGGACGGGGACGAGGTGGTTGCCCCGACGGACGGCGTGGTGGTGTACGCAGGTACGCTGCAGCTGGGCGGCAACACGGTGGTCATCGACCACGGCTGCGGCCTGAAGAGCTACCTGTGCGGCCTGCGGGAACTGAGCGTCAGCGAGGGCGCGCAGCTGACCCAGGGCGAACTGGTGGGTTTGGCCGGGCAGGAGCCGGTGACCGTGGAAATGCGCATCGGCAACAAGAGCATCAACCCGGTGAACACGTTTAAGGGGCAGGGCGGGCTGTTCATGAAGTGAAGCGGCCGCACCTCGCCGAACCACGTTCCCCAAATGAAAGAAAAAACCGGGCACGGCAGAACCTGCGTTCTGCCGTGCCCGGTTTTTGCGTGCAAAAATCCGGAAGGGGGGTCAAAAGCGGGGCAAAAAGGCCCTTGCCGGATAGACGGGTGTCCGTAAAACAGTTAATCCTCCGTATGGCTTAGACCATGCGGAGGATTTGTTTATGTCTAATCTTCAAAAGGACGCACGATACTCCCGTTAGGAGAGTATAGAAGTGCGCCCTTTAGTTCCTAAAGGGTTTTTATCAGTTCGCCAAACTGGAAGTTGACATTCCGTAATCAGTTTTTTGTCGGTGCAATGATTACCTTACAATTTGAACAATAATACGCTTCCGCTTTATATCCATTCGCTTTTAACGGTTTGAACTGATTGATTAGGGGAACTCCCTGTTCTGCAATTGAAAAAGAGAGAACCGATGGTCTTTCTCCGTTCGGAATCCATTGCACAGGCTGTCCCCCGTTAGGGATATAGCCCAGCTGCATTTCTTCTTGGCAGTATGGACATTTCATAGTACATTCTCCTCTGCAACTTCCGATTTGTTGCTCAATTTTCATATTCAAATTATACCATACAGTTTTCTGCCCGGACTTCCTCGCTCAATCATAAATCAATTCGATTTTCACAATTTCCTCTGCCTGTGCCTTGCAAGCGTTCATCTGCCGTACCCATTCCATTTGGTGTCGGCTTTCAGTTTCTCGGTCACGCCGTTTCGCTTCGCCAACTCCGGCACGATCAGCTCCATGCGGTTTCGTGCCGCTTCGTCAATCTTAGCGCAATACTGTCTTACGTACACCCAGCAATTCGGCGCGGCCTGCATTCCGCAAACGTGACCTGCTTTGTGAGGGGGAATTTGCCTGTGGGGCCGCCCGTTACTCCTCCAGTTCAAAATCGGTCCAGAGCAGCAGGTCCAGCGGGGCGTTCGGCTCGGCCACCAGGCGGCGGCTCTGGTTCAGGATGGCCTGCTCCAGCTTGTTGCGGGCCAGGCGGCCGTTGCCCGCGGTGGCGGCGTCCTCCGCCTGGCGGCGGGCGTAGTAGGCCAGCAGGGGGGCATCGCAGGCGTCCTCCATCCGGTAGCCTTTGCCCTTGGCTTGCAGGCGGGTGATGCGCAGCAGCTCATCGGCGGTATAATCCGGGAATTCAATAAAATTGGGGAAGCGGCTGGCCAGGCCGCTGTTGGCGGTGAGAAACTCCTGCATCTCCTTGGTGTAGCCTGCCAGCACCACCACCAGTTCGTCCCGATGGTCTTCCATGCCCTTCACCAGCGTGTCGATGGCCTCCAGGCCGAAGCTGTCCTGCTCGCCGCGGTACAGGCTGTATGCCTCATCAATGAACAAAACGCCGCCCAGCGCCGTGCTGATGACCTGATTGACCAGCGGGGCGGTGTGGCCCACATACCGGCCTACCAGGTCGGCACGGCTCACCTCCACCAGCTGGCCGCCGCCCAGCGCCCCGATGGCTTTGAGGTACTTGGACACCAGCCGGGCGATGGTGGTTTTGCCGGTGCCCGGGTTGCCCGCAAAGATCATGTGCATGGACACGGCGGCGCTCTTCAGGCCCTGTTCCTTGCGGCGCTGCTGCACCAGCACGTTGTCCTTCAGGCTGAGCACATAGTCCTTGATGGGGGCCAGGCCCACGATTTCGTTCAGCTCGGCCTCCACCTGGGCCAGGGCGCTGCCCCCGGCGGGTAGCAGCCGGGCCAGAGGAATGGCCTCGCCGCTCTCCGGGGCCAGCACCAGCCCGCCCTCGCCCGGCTTTACCTCCAGCCGGGTGCCGGGGGCGGGGTCGTACTCCAGGGTGTACTGGGTCAGGCTGCGGAAAATCCGCTCCACATAGGCCAGAATGGGCTTTGAGCCGTTCTGGCGGCTGTAACAGGCGGCGGCCTCGTCCCGCACGGCGGGGTCCACGGCCAGCGTCAGGCCCAGGCGGGCCTTGCACCGCTGGGCCAGGGCATTCAGCTGCTGGGCCGCCAGGGCGGTGCGGCTTTCGGGGGCGAGAGGCGCGGCGGCGCACACATCGCCCAGCGCGGCGGCAAACCCCGCACCAAACCGGTCGCTGAGGGCGTCCGGCCCTTTTTCACTGAAGAACACCAGATACTTGCCCCGGGCGGGCAGGCTCTTCACCGCGTCGGCCACCAGCGCGGTGCCCGCATCCACCAGAATGCCCTTTTGCAGCACATACCGACTGCCCAGCGGCGCGGCGCCCTCCTGCACCAGGCAGGCCAGCAGCCGAAGGAAGCTGGGGTGGCAGGCCTCGTAGTGGTCAAAGGCAAGAATGCCGCTCTTGTCGTTCAGGGCGGCGTACAGGTCCTGCAAAAACAGCTTTTCCTGCGCCGGGCCGGGGTAGAGGGCCAGGTCCATCGTGGTGACGTTCTCGCTGACGGCAAGGCCCCGGCGGGCCAGCTCGGCGGCCAGCTGCCTCAGGGCAAAGTGGCGGCCGGTGCCCTCCGGCCCCCAGATGAGAATGGCGTTTTTGGGGCCGTTGCCCTCCACGCCAGTGACGTAGGGGCGGCGGAAGGCCATGCACAACTGGCGGATGAACGCCTCCTGCCCCAGAACGGTCTGATTCAGGGCGTCGGCCAGGCCGGCGAACCCGGCCCGCACTGCGGGGGTGTAGCCCTCGGCGGGGTCCGGCGCTTTCTGGGGCAGCAGCCCGTCCTTCGCCAGTTCCCGGGTGAGCTGGCCGGAAAGGGCGGCCGCCTCGGCGGCCTGCTGCTCGGCCCGCTGGGTTTTGGCGCTGGGCCGGTTGTGCAGGCCCAGGTCTGCCAGTTCCTGCGCCTGGCGCTGCAGGGCCTCGGTCATGGCATCGGCGTTGCGCTGCAATGCGGCCAGCGGGTCTGCCTTTGGGGCGGGCTTTTCCGGCGCGGGCTTTGCAGCCTCGCCGGTGCTGCCGGTAAAGCGGCCCCGGCTGCCGAACACACCGTTCATCAAAGTATCCCAGTCATTGCTGCTCATGGCGGAACTCCCTTTCCATTCATCGGCGGCGGCGGGGGGCCGCGGCACCGGGTGTTTCTATAAAAATCAGTATACCATGTTGCGGCCCCATTGAAAAGAAGCGCCCGACGTGCTATAATAACCGCCGGGTTCGCTTCTTTGCCGGAGGCGAGGCCCAGAGCAACTTAGGATTTTAGGCTCGCCGGTTCCTTTTGGGCCGGTACAAACCCCGTGGACCTGGCGGTGCTGCGGAGGTCAAAATCTTACCGCCGGAGAAGTATGCAATGAAAACCAAAAAGATCGTGACCGGCGCGGTGATTGCCGCGCTTTACACAGCCCTGTGCCTGGCCCTGCCGGCGCTGAGCTACGGCACCGTGCAGGTGCGCTTCAGCGAAGCGCTGACCCTGCTGCCCGTGCTGCTGCCCGGCGGCCTGATGGGTGTGACGCTGGGCTGTTTTTTGACCAATCTGGTGGGCGTGTTCCTGGGCACGAACATCCTGGGTGCGCTGGATGTGCTGTTCGGCACCCTGGCCACCCTGCTGGCGGCCCTGTGCACCCGGGCGCTGGCCAATGTGCGTGTGGGCAAGGGCCGCTGGGCGGTGGCCAGCGCCCTGCCGCCGGTGATTTTCAACGGCCTGATCATCGGCGCGGAGCTGTGCTGGTGCATCATGGGCCAGTGGAACTGGGGCGTGTTCATCGCCCAGGGCGTGAGCGTGGCCGCAGGCGAGGCGGTGGCCTGTGTGCTGGGCGTGCTGCTGGTGCATTATGTGGAGACCACGCCCCGGCTGCTGGCCATCTTCCGGGGCTGAGCGCGCGTTCACACCTATATAGATAGAATCAGTGAGGCATACTGCATGGTGTGCCAAACGGGAATGCCCCGGGCTTTTTCAAAGTTGCTCGGCCGGGGGCGTTCCCGTTTTTTATTTTGAGGCGGAATGCGGCATGAAAATGCGGGCGGCATTGGCACACGAAAGGAAAGAGACGGCGCGTTGAAAAGCGGCTGTTTTAGCTCATCGGCGCAGCCGGGGCAAATGGCCCGAATAGGGCGGATTTTGACCGGCTGCGGCGGTTGCACCGGCCGCGGAATGGTTGTACACTAAAGCGATATGAGTCGAGATACGGTGCAGAAAAACCGGCCGGAACAGCCCGACCGGTTTTTCTGTGCATGGATGGAACCCGAACGAGGGGGAGAGACGATGGAGATCAGTTTGCTGCTGGCACAGCAGATTTTGCAGTTGTTTTTGATTTTGCTGATGGGCTACGCCGTGGTGCGCTGCGGCCTGCTGAAGGCGGCGGACAGCCGGGTGCTTTCGGTGGTGATGGTGTATCTGGCGTTGCCCTGCGTGGTGCTCAAGGCTTTTCAGATCGACGATTCGCCCGCGCTGCGCACCGGGCTGCTGTACGCCTTTGCCATTGCGGTGGTGCTGCACCTGCTGTTTCTGGCCCTGACGGCGGTGCTGAAGCGGCCGCTGCAGCTGGACGTGATCGAGGGGGCCACCCTGATTTACAGCAACGCGGCAGCGCTGGTCATTCCGCTGGTGCGGGCCCTTTTGGGGGAGGAATACGTGGTATATTCCTGCGCCTTCGTCATTGTGCAGCTGATTTTGCTGTGGACCCATTGCAGCACCAGCCTGCAGGGCGGCGGGGCCATTGAGTGGAAAAAGATTTTGCTGAATGTGAACCTCATCTCCATTGTGATGGGTGCGGTGCTGTTCTTCGCCCACATTCCGCTGCCAGGCCAGCTGCTGGGGGCCTTGAACACCATGGGCGACATGGTGGGCCCGCTGGGAATGCTGTTGGCGGGCATGGCCATTGCGGAAAGCCCGCTGAAGCAGCTGTTCTGCACCAGGCGGTATTACCTGCCGGTGGCCCTGCGGCTCATCGGCTACCCGGCGGCGGTGCTGGCGGTGCTGCGGCTGCTGAACGCGGCGGCCTGGGTGCCGGACGGCCGCTCCATTTTGATGACGGTGTATCTGGCAGCCATTACCCCGGCCTGCGCCACCCTTACCTCCATGGCGCAGCTGTACCACCGCAATGCGGCCCAGAGCAGCGCGCTGTATGTGCTGTCCACGCTGCTGTCCATTGTTACCATGCCGGTGATGATCGGCCTGTTTGCGCTGGCCTTCCCGGTGTGAGGGCGGCGGGGAAGGCTCTGCCGCCGCGATGATTTGGCTTCCCATCGAGGGGAAGGCTTTGCCTGCGCGGCGATTGAACAAAACCATGCAGAAAAAAGGCCGCCGTTCCCGGCGTATGCGCGGGAACGGCGGCCTTTTGGTGTTCAGCGTTCGATCTGCATTCAACTGGATTGCGGGCTGGTTCGGGCAGTCGCTCAGGGCAGCTTTTGCAGGGTGCCGTCCGCCAGAAGCTGAACGGCGTCGCCCTCCTGAATGCCCCGCTGGGTGAGCAGCGCGTCCGGGCAGGTGACCACCCGGCGGCCGCCCGGCCCCTCCAGCAGAATCTCGCAGAGCAGGGGAGCGTCTTCGGGCAGCTCTTCGCAGCCGTACATGGGTTCATCCATGCGCAGAACGCGGAAGGCTTCGGTGGTTTCGATGGGCATGGGCGTGTCTCCTTTGCCAAATGGCTGAATGATGCTTCATACGCAAAAGCGCCCCCGACGTGCGCTTTTGCACATCGGGGGCGCCAATTGGTTTGCGGGCCGGTGTTTAAGCCTTGCCCTAAATTTTACTTCTGTTTACGCTTTTTGTAAACATACAGCCCTGCCAAAGCGGTGCCGCATACCAGCAGAATTCCAACCCAGGTCATCAGAGAGGCATTGTCTCCGGTGCGGGGGCTCTGCGTCGGGGCAGCAGGCTGTGCCGTGCTGGTGGGCGCAGGGGTCTGCTTCGGCTTGTCCTTGTGGTCCGGCTTCGGCGTTGCACTGGCGGCCGAGGTGCGGGCGCTGACCGGCGAGGAAGTTAGGGCCGCGCTGGGAAAGACGGCGCGCTGTACCTGACCATCGGCGCGCAAAGCCCGCAGGCAGGCCCGCTGAGCACCCCGGCGTGAAGAAACAGGCAAAGAAAAAAGGCATGACGCAGAAACGGCATGCCTTTTTGGTGCGACCGGGAGGATTCGAACCTCTGGCCTTCCGGGTCGGAGCCGAACGCTCTATCCAGCTGAGCTACGATCGCACGGATTCCACCGGGGAACACTGCCCCGATACAACTAATATGATACCACATTTTTGAAGAATTGAAAAGGGGAAAGCCGAAAATTTTTCTTCAAATGGGACGGAATACAAAAACTGTGCATCCTATACAAAACTTCTGTAAAAACAAAAAGAAATCTCTCGCTTTTTACAGCGAACTCTGCTATAATAATGTCAACGAAAGTTCAAAGCTGCTTTGGACGTTCGAAAAAGGCGGGCGCTTCGGCCCCATGTCAGCGCCTGCTGTTAAAGGAGGCTATGCTTCATGAAGGTCACATGTTCTGGTCGCAAGGTTTCGCTGAAACCCAGTTTTATCGAGAAAGCGGAGGCACGGCTTGCCAAGCTGGATAAGTTTTTCCAGGAGGAAGCCTCGGCCCAGGTTACCGTAACGGTGGAGAAAAGCGGGCATACCGTGGAAATTACCGTGCGGGGCGAGGGGCTGACCGTCCGCGCAGAGAAGGCTGCTGACCGCATGGAGGATGCGCTGGACGCCGCCGTGGATCTGCTGATCCGCCGTCTGGTGAAAAACCGCAAGCGCCTGGGCGACAAGCTGACCAAGGCCGCCGCACCGGAACTGCCCGCGGAAGAGCCGGAGGAGGAGTACGACGTCATCCGCGAGAAGCGCTTCAGCGTGAAACCGTGCAGCACCGAGGAGGCCATTTTGCAGATGAATCTGCTGGGCCACAACTTCTTCCTGTATCGCAATGTGGAGGATGGGCAGGTGCAGCTGGTGTACCGCCGCAACGACGGCAACTATGGCGTGTTGATTCCGGAAGGCTGATTGCCCGGAAAATACTCTGAGATAAATGTACAGCGCCCCCTTGGCCATCTGGCCGAGGGGGCGCTGCTTTTTACAGGGGCCGGGTGCGGCCCCCTGTAGGGCGGAAAATTATTGCAGGGTGATCTGCCGCTCAAACTGGACGCGCTTCTGCACATAGATTTTGCTGGCAAAGGCCAGGGCAAACCGGCGCACCAGCAGGGTGATGTCGTTGGGGGCATCGGCGGTGTCCGGCTCCGGGTCGGCCGCCGGAGAGAAGGCGGTGCGCAGGGCGTTTTCCAGCTCCACGCAGAAATAGTTGTAGGCCTTGGGCATGGGGTAGCGGGCCAGGCCGATCTCACTCAGGGCCGAAAGCTCCGGCAGGCTGAGCACCTGCTTCATGGCGCACAGCGTAACCAGCCGGGCCAGCTGAACCCGGCTGTACTTTTTGTTCACCGGCCGCTCGATCACCCGCATTTTTACATAGTTGTTCACCATGGCTTTGGTGAGGGTGAAATCGCCCGCGGCGGCGGGGTTGGCCAGCGGGGCGTAAATTTCGTTGATGTAGCCGGTCAGCTGGTCCATATACAGCTCAATGGCGGGCAGCTCATCCCAGCGGGGGCAACGGAAGGCCAGCACCTCCCGCGTCAGGTTGGAATGGTCGAACATTTCAGGCATGGCGAGGCTCCTTCCCGGTTGCGGAATATGCGGTCAGTCCTCCGGATGGTTTTTGCGCCAGGCGAGGTATCCTTCCAGAATGACGGCGGCGCTCACCGAATCCAGCCGGTCCTTGCGCTTCTGGCCGAACACGCCGTTGTCGCTGAGAATGCCCGCTGCGGTGATGGTGGTGCGGCGCTCGTCCCACAGGGCCACCGGCAGGCCGGAGGCCTCTTCCACCTTCCCGGCCAGGCGGCGGCTTTTGCCCGCGCGGGCCCCCTCGGTGCCGTCCATATTCATGGGCAGGCCTAGCAGAATGCGGGCTGCGCCTTCCTTGGCGGCGGCCTCGGCGATGTAGGCGGCCACCTTGTTCATGGATTTTTCGGTGATCTGGGGCAGGGGGGTGGCCAGCAGCTCGCTCTCGTCACAGATGGCAAGGCCGGTGCGGGTTTCGCCGTAATCCACAGCCAGAATTTTCATGGGCAAAGGCTCCTTTTGTTGTGCTTTATGCTACGTCCCGGAATCAGCCGGGACGAGACCTGGTTTTGAATATCAGAACTTCTTTAGTATATCAGCGGGCCGTCAAAAAAGCAAACAAAAGCGCAGCATTCCGCAGGCACGCAAAGCCCGATCGGGAGATCGGGCCGGGCAGGCGGGCGGATTTGGATCAATCGCAGGCCATGAAACACAAACACAGCGCCCCGGGTTTGGCCCGGGGCGCTGTGCGCTTATCAAAGAACGGCGTTAGTCGTTCCAGTAATCGGTTTTGCCTTCCAGGCCCACGGTGGAGGCCTTGAACACGGGGTTCTTGCCCGCGGCACGCTGGGCGGTGTAGTCGTCCAGCGCCTTGATGGCGGTGCCGCCCAGAATCAGGATCACCGGCACATTGATGAGAGTCATCAGGCCCATCATCACGTCGGAGGTATCCCACAGCAGGCCCATGCTCATGCCCGCACCTACGAACACCACAAGAGAGGCCACGATGCGGAAGCCGGTCATGAAGCCCTTGGAGGGGGTGCCTTTGTGCAGGTAGATGAACAGGTTGTCCATGTAGAACAGGTTGCCCAGCAGGGTGGTGAAGGCGAACAGCACCATGAACACCGTGATGAACACGGGGCCGATGGGGCCGAAGGCCTGGCGCAGGGCGGCCTGCACATAGGGGGCGCCGGCCAGGGCTGCGTCCGGCTCCATGCCGGAGCACAGGCACATGAAGGCGGTGCAGGTGCACAGCAGCAGGGTGTCAATGAACACGGACAGCATCTGCACCAGGCCCTGCTTGACAGGGTGGCTCACGTCGGCGCAGGCCGCCGCGTTGGGAGCGCTGCCGCAGCCGGCCTCGTTGGAGTACAGGCCGCGCTTGATGCCGTACATCATGCAGGAGGAGGCGAAGCCGCCGAAGATGGCCCGGAAGTCAAAGGCATCGCGGAAGATGCGGCCCAGCACCTGGGGCAGCAGGGTGATGTGGGTGAGGATGACCACCAGAGACACCAGCACGTACACAATGCCCATCACGGGCACCAGCAGGGAGGTGACCTTTACCACCCGCTTGCCGCCGCCCAGCAGGCAGTAGCACACCAGCACGGCCAGCACACCGCCGATGATCCAGGGGGTGGTTTCGGGGTTGTAGAAGCTGTACACGCTGAAGGTGGACTGCAGGTTGTAGGAGGCCAGCATGTTGAAGCCCACCGCGTAGGTGGCGATCATGAACACGCAGAACAGCACAGCCAGCAGGCGGCTGTGCAGAGCGGCCTCGATGTAGTAGGCGGGGCCGCCGTAGCTGCCGCTGCCGTCGCTGTAACGCTTTTTGTAGATCTGGGCCAGGGTGCTCTCCACAAAGGCGGAAGCGCCGCCCACCAGGGCGATGACCCACATCCAGAACACAGCGCCGTAACCGCCCAGGCAGATGGCGGTGGCAATGCCCACAATGTTGCCGGTGCCCACGCGGGACGCGGTGGACACCATCAGCGCCTGGAAGGAGGATACGCTGCTCTCCTCGCTGGGCTTTTCGTTGACTACGCGGATGGATTCGCCAAACATACGCAGCTGGACGAATTTGGTGCGGAAGGTGTACCACAGGCCACAGGCCAGCAGCAGGATGATCAGCAGCTTGGAATACATGAAGTTGCTGATCACGCCAATGATCTCGGCATAAACTGACATAGATTTCCCCTTTTCCTCGGCCGGTGGGTATGCGCCCCCCGGCGGCCACAAGCGAACGCCGGAAAAACCTTCCCGGCAAGAAACAATAATTTATTTTAGCAAGAAATAAAGAACGCTGTCAAACACACACGTCAAAGTGAAAAAGTTCCCGCAGCCGTTCAAATGCGCGCAATACCGGGTCGTCGGGGAAAAATTAACCCGGACGGAAAATGGACAAAACACCGCACGGCGGGCGGCAAAAGCCCACCCGAAAAAAGAACCTGCGCGCAGGAAGCCGGCCTGCAAACGGCAGGACACGGCACGGGATTAGCGAAAGGCCGGCCGAAACACCACGCTGGTAAGCGAATGCGGCTCACTGTCCCATTTGGACAAAGAACCGCACCGAGCGATTGACATCACAGAGCCGCCGGGCGTATAATGCGAAGCATACTCACACGGTTAGCAATTGCTAATATGGACGAAACACCCGAAAGCAAGCGCGCCGTTTTTTTAGCCCGCTTAGTTAGCATAAACTAACCGAGTGGGCGCGGACCATAGAAAAAAGAGAGGAAGAAAAACAATGAATCAGAGAACGCGCGTCCTCACCGGCCTGACGGCAGGCGTACTGGCTGTCAGCGCAATGGCATTCGGTTTTTCCAAGTGGAGCAGCGAGATCAACCTGAACGGGGCGGTTTCGGCCAACGGCAAGTGGGATGTGGCCGTGACCGCGGCCAGCGCCCAGGTAAGCGGCACCGGTGCACAGATGGGTGCTGTTCAGAGCGAAGCCACCTACAACGTGGTGACCTATCCGGTGTATGTACATTACAACAGCGGCTACTACCACTACTATGTGGGCGACGATGAGGCCACCGTGGTAAGCATGAGCCGCAGCGAGTTCACCTCCAAGTATCAGGAGGCCTCCAACCCCAAATTCCCGGTCAAGTACATCGGCGTGGCCCGCTTCAACTCCGGCGCCAAGAGCGGCGACTACACCTTCGCGCTGAACGTGAACGAGAACGGTGCGGCCATCAATGCAGGTGAGCAGAACCGCAGCTCCATCAAGGCCGTGGACAACGGCGAGCACGACGGCCAGCAGATCGGCACCGCCATTGCCTGGTGCTTCAAGGGCCAACCCTCCAACACCCCTGAGAACGACAGGATTCAGCTGACCTGGGCCGATGCGAAGGATTATTTTGCCGAGCATGAGACCAGCGATGCCGTCGAGACCGTGGATGCCACCTGCGATGTGACCGTGTACCCCATCACGGTGACCACCTCCAACGGCTACTATGCCTTCCAGGTGGACGACCAGAACCCTGAGACCGTGGCCATGACCAAGGCTCAGCTGGACGCTTACGACCAGCAGTACACCCTGAACCAGATCTACGATCCTGCCAGCAAGGAGTACCGCCGATTTGCCTCCGGTTATCAGTTCACCGACAACACCTGGAAGAGCAGCCTGACCGCGAAAATCTGCTTCAACGAGGGCTTTGATGCTTCCGACTTTGCCACCAACAACGGCATGAGCAACAGCAAGGTGGCGGACGACAACGCCCTGAACGCCTATGTGGGCAAGCAGGTGGGCAGCATGGTGCTGTACTGCGTGGGCGGCTCCAGCACCACGGTTTCGGAGAACCCCAACCTGAAGGCTCCCGACTGGAAGCAGGCCAGCACCAAGCTGGCGGAGAACCCCACCGTGACCCGAAACCTGACCGCTGTGTTCACCGAGGACACCGTGACCTATGCCCCCGTTGAGTTCACCCTGCCCGAGGCCTGGGCCAACTACACCGTGACCATCACCAACAACGGCACCGTGAACGCCAACCTGGCGGACTGCAAGGTTGTGACCAGCCTGGACGACGGCAGCGACTTTGCCGATGCCTTTGAGGTGAGCGTGCCCGAATTCGGCGCAGACGAAGTGCTGGCCCCGGGCGAGAGCTGCACCTTCAACGTGGTGGTGAAGGCCCTGAACGATGCCGACGGCAACATGGCCTCCAGCACCGGCAGCTTCACCATCGGCCTGAACTATGTGCAGGATGAGGTGGAAGCCGCTCCCGAAGTGAGCCACAGCCATTCCTGAATCAGACAGAACGAACTTGAACCGCAGAGGCCGGACAGGGCAGATCCCCACGTGGGGAACGGCCTGCCCGGCTTTTGCCCGTGAACCGGAAACCAGAAAAGAGGACGCATGAACAAACGGACACACATTCTGACCGGCGCGCTGGCTGCGGCAGCGGTTCTGCTGCTGGGGACGGCCAGCGTGGGAACGGGCTTTTCCGCCTGGAAAACCCAGGTCGGCGTGCGGGCGGCGCTCTCGATGCAGGACGGGCGGCAGCTGGCGCTGCAAGAGGCGGCCCTGACCGTGTACCAGCCTGCAGTGCAGGCGGCGGAGCAGACCCCGGAAGAAACGCCCGAAGCCAAAGCGCCGGAGGAATCAGCGGCTGCGGCCGACAACGCCCAGGCCCCGGAGGAGACGGCCGCCCCGGAACCGGCCGCAGCAAGCCGGGCGGAGGATGCTCAGCCCGCGGGTGAGGCTGGAACCGAGCCGGGCACGGCGGAAGAGGCGGCAGACGCACAGGCGGAACGGCTGGCTCTTGCCGTGCCGGAGACCGCAGAGCCGACTGCCCTTGAACCGGAAGCGGCGGAAGAGGGACGGACGGAAGCAGCCGAGCCGGAACCGCTTGAATCGGCGGAACCTCAGACAAACGAATCGGCCGCCCCGGAGCAGCCGGAACCGGAGACGCAGGCGGCCGCCCCGAAGGGAACCCCCGTGGAGGTGAGCCGGCCGCAGGGCCTATGTGCCGAATATCCGGAAGTGACCCTTCAGCCCGGCGGGTGGGCCGAATATCAGGTGGTGTTGGTGAACGAGGGCACGGCAGACGCCGCGCTGCCGGAGCTGGAAATCCCCGACCTGCCGGAGGGCCTGCACTGTGAACTCCCGGAGCTGCCCGAGAGCGGGCTGCTTCGGGCGGGCGAACGGCTGACCCTCACCTGGATTGTGCATTGTGAAGGGGAGGGCCGGCCGGTGGCCTTCTCGGTGACGGCGCACCTGACCCAGCTGCCGATCGCCCCCGCGCCGAGTGCCGCGTATACCATTGTTCCGAGCAGCGGGCGGGAGGAGGAGACCCCATGAACAAAAACAAAACCGCCAGCCTGCTGGGGGCAGTGGGGGCGCTGGCTCTGCTGCTGACCGCCTGGGCCGGCCCGGCCTATGCCCAGGAGACGACCGCCGGAATCGTGGTGGAGCAGGCCCGGCTGACCGACAGCCAGGGCCTGGAGGGCGAGAGCCGGGTGACGGTGGAAGGGGCCGACTGCATTCAGGCGGAATTGGGCGTCCTGACCATGCCCGGTGCCTACGGAACCGTCACGGTGACGCTGCAAAACCGGAATTCCTTCCCGGTCAAGCTGGTGCAGAAGGACATCACCGACACCACCCTGGAGGACATCCATGTGCGCGTTGCTCTGCCGGAGCCGTGGGAGGAGACCATCCCGGCGGGCGGGCGCTGCACCTTTGGCCTGACGGTGGAATGGGCGCCGGATTCCCGGCAAAGCTATGAGCAGGCCGAGGGGCACTTTGCCGTGCGCCTGCGCTATGAGGACGGAACGGTGTGGGTGGACCCGCAGCCCGACCAGCCCACGGACCCGGACCGCCCCAACGACCCCGCCGACAACGGAGGCAATACAGGCAGCAAACCCGGCAGCGGGGCCGCGGCGGCCGAAAGCACATTGAATGCCCGAACCGCGGGCACCCCGGCCACCGGAGACCGGGCGGCCCTGCTGCCCGGGGTGGCCCTGCTGGCTGCCAGCAGCTTGGGCCTGGCCGGGATGGGGCACCGGGTATTTCACCACAGAAAGGGCAGCTGAACCATGCAGGAGAAAAAACAACGGGCGGGGCTGGCCCGGTTTGAGCAGGTTTTCTGCCCCACCACCCCGAAAAAGCGCAGCAGCGCGGTGTTCTGGGCGGCGGCTTTTGGCGGGATGACCCTGCTGGGCAGCCTGCTGATGGGCACATTTTTGGGCTGGACGCAGAACCCGGGCTGGCCGCTGGCCCCTCTGGCGCTGGCCGGGGCGGCGCTTTGGCCGCTTCTGGTGCAGGAGGTGCTGCGGGCGGCGGTGTACCTGCCGCTGCGGCGGTTTGGTCCCTGGAAGGCGGGCGCAGCGGCCGCGCTTTTGCTGGCCGCCGCCCAGTGCCTGCCCGGGCTGGCCGCGGCCCGGGCCAGCGGCAGCCTGCTTCCGGTTTTGCTGGAGCAGGGGCTTCCGGCGCTGGTTCAGTCGACTCTGCTCACGGCACTGCTGGCGGTGGGCGGGATGCTGCCCGCGGTGGAATACCGCCTGTTGGCGCTGCTTCCGGGGCTGCTGCCCCGGGTGCCGGCGGCCAACCGTTTTGCCCAGGTGTTCCTGAGCCTGCTGCTGCCGCTGCTGTTCCTCATTGCCATCAGTGAGGACTGGAGCGCCCCCGCCGAACAGCAGGAGACACCCGCCAAAGGCCGCCGGGCTCTGGCCTGGGCGGTAACGGCGCTGCCCTGCCTGGCGCTCATCGCTTTTTTTGCGGGCTGGCTGCCCGCTTACCCCACGGCCATTGCCACCGGAAGCATGGAGCCGGAGATTCAGATCGGCGATATGGTGGTGATGGCCCGCTGGGGCCTTGCAGACATTCAGCCCGGCGACGTGATCGCGGTGGAGCGGCAGGGCCGCACCATCGTACACCGGGTGGTGGAGGTGCGGCAGGAGGCGGGCGAACCCCTGTATGTGACCCAGGGCGACGCCAACAACGCCCCGGACGAGGAACCCGCCGCCCAAAGCCAGGTGGAGGGCCAGATGATCGGGTTGGTGCCCGCATTGGGCCGCATTTCGCTGTGGTTCCACACAGGCGGCTGATTCCATAACAATAAAAACGCACCGGCAGGTACACCCCAATTGGGGGCAGTATCTGCCGGTGCGTTTTGCGTATCCGAAACTCTGTTTTTGCGTTGAGCGAAGAAGCGCGCTGCCGCGAAGCCGTCAGCAGTTCCACCGGCAGCGCTTCATGTCCACACAGCCGTTGGGGCGAAAGATTACGCCCTCGGCCTCCAGCAGGCGGCGCTGGGCGGGCCAGCCGGGCGCGGTGCGCCCTGTGTGGTTTACCACCCGGTGGCAGGGATAGCTGCCGTACAGGCTGGCATGGCGGAGCACCCGGCCCACCAGCCGGGCGTTTTTGTCCCGCCCGATGAGGCGGGCAATCTGCCCATAGCTGGCCACCCTGCCGCAGGGAATCTCTGCCACGGCACAGAGCACCGCGTAAATCAGCTCGTCGTTCAGCACGATGGGCGCTTTCGGGTTATCGAACGATGAACTCAAAGTTCTCACCGTAGCCGATCTGGTTGCAAACGTGCAGCAGCTGGCCGTCGCTCGAAAAGACCTTGCCCCAGGTGCCCAACAGCGGCGTGTTGCGGGATACATCCAACATACGGGCAATCTTGGCATCGGCCCGCACAATGCGAAGAATCACCTCGCCGGTGATGATCTCGAAGCCCTTTTCCTCCCGCAGGTAACGATAGAGCGAGTCGTGCTCCAGATCCATGCTCAGCAAAAAGCTGTACTGCTTTGGAAAATAGTTTTCCTCAATGACGCAGGGCTCATCGTCCATAAAGCGCAGGCGCTTGATGAACAGCACCTCGTCGCCGGGCTTCAGGTCCATCCATTCCAGTACCCGGGCATCGGTGGGTACCTTGATGCCCGCCTCAATGAGCCGGGTGCTGGGCTTGCGGCCGTTCACGGCGCACAACTCGGTAAAGCTCATGCCGGAGCGGTTCATGTCCTTGTGCATTTTGGGGGCGCGGATGAAGGTGCCCTTGCCCTGCTTCTTTTCCACAAGGCCTTCCTCCACCAAATCGCCCACGGCGCGGCGCACGGTGATGCGGCTGATGCCGTATTTCTCGGCCAGTTCCTCTTCCGTGGGCAGGCGCTTGGTTGCGTCAAACGCGCCGCCCTGAATGTCGGCGCGCAAGGCGTTGGCCACCTGCTCATACAGAGGGATGACGCTGTTGTAATCAATCATAGAAGAGGAATTTTCCGGTTGTCTCATTTCATTCACCACAAGTCGTTCTTTCATAGTTGCAACATAACATCTTATAACATAAAGTATGCCATAAAACGTTTCTTACTACAAGAAAAAAGATGACCCGAACGCTCATTCAAACAATTTTTCGGCAGGATGTATAGATAAACAGGGGAGCTTTGTGTGGAATTTGCAGAATTTTTCGGCAAAATCAACAAAAACGACCCCGAAACGCCGAAAAGACGCCGGGGCCGTTTTGCACAATGTTGTGCAGATCGTGCAAATTCAAAGGGCGGCGCCGGTGTAGGCCCGGCCGCGCAGGGCAAACAGGACAAAAACCAGCAGGCTGAGGCACAGGCTCAGCGGTGCCATCGCGCCGGCACCGAGCGCATCGCACAGGCTGCCGCCCGCCAGATTGGCCAGCACGGTGCCCACCGCACTGGTAACGGTCAGCCCCATGGAGATGGAGAAGCTCCGGATGCGTTCGTCCGCCGCCTGGGTGAAATAGTCCACGATGGCGGCGTAATAAATGGCAAAGCTGACCGACTGGAAGATCTGTCCCAGATATAGGGGCCAGATGCCCGGCAGCAGGGCCAGAATGGCCGGGCGCAGAAGATTGGCCGCCAGCGCCGCCCCCATGCGCCGGTGCAGCGACCATTTGCGGGTGAGCAGCGAAAGCGCCAGCAGAGCAAGCGATTCCATCGCCGAGCCGGCGGCGCACACCAGGCCGAACACCTCGGAGCCGCCCTGCCGCTGGGTGACGATGAGCGACAGATAGCTGCCCACCGGCCGGTGGCTGCACCAGAACAGAGTGCCCAGCAAAAGCCCGAACCGGAAGCGGGGGCTTTTCAGGGCGGTGGCAAAGGCCCCGGCCACCGAGAGGTGGTCGGCCCGGCGCGTCTGCATCCGGTTGCCCAGGCGAATGGCAGGCAGCCGGAAAAGGAAGGGCAGCATGGCCCCGAACAGCAGCGCCTGAAGCACAAAGTAGCCGCCCCAGCCGAACCGCTGGAAGAACAGCCCCGCGGCCGCCGAGGTCAGGGCAAAGCCGACGGAACCGGCGGACCGTACCCGGCTGTATACCAGGCTGCCGTCCAGCTCCCGGCTGCAGTTTACCCAGGCGTCCATCAGCTGGCTGAAGGGGTAGGCCAGCCCCGCAATGAGCACTATGGCCGCCAGCGTAAAGCCGCTGTGGGCGGCCAGCGCCGTGCAGGCCAGGCACAGCGCCCCGATGGCCCCGATGCACAGCATCAGGTAGTGTTTTGTTGGCAGAAACGTATCCGTAATGTAGCCGCCCACTGGCTCCATGGCCAGGTTGGCGCACAACGTCAGGCTGGTAAGCACTCCGCACAGCGAGGCGCTGCACCCCAATTGGGTCAGGTACATCACGGCATAGCTGGAAAAAACGCAGTAGCCCGCATAATAAAAGAAGTAGGCGCCGGCAAAGGGCAGCGAGAAGCGGGGCTGCGCGTGGGGTACGTCCATGAGGGCACCTCCTACCGTGTGATCAGCGCAGCAGGGCCAGAGGCACCCGGGTGAGGGTCAGGGCGTGGGTGAAGATGCAGTTGCCGCCTTCCCAGCCCTGCTCGTGCAGGCAGAGTACGGCCCCGTCCTTCGGGCTTTGGGCCAGGTCGGCCGCACCGGCCTCCTGCTCCAGCAGTACGCCGGCGCTCCAGGTTTTGCCGTCGTCGCCGCTCACCCGCAGAGTCAGGTCCCGGCGGGCGTTCAGGCTCCAGCGCACGGCTTCGCCCCGGCGCTGCCGCTCCAGGGCTTCCTCGTCGCCGCAGGCGCAGTTCACAAAGGTTAAACGGCCGTCGGCCAGCGTCAGCAGCGCACCGCCGCAGATGGGATCGGGCAGGGCTTCGTTCAGCCAGGGCTGGCCCCAGTGCACCGGCCCGCCCGCACAGAAGGCCCGGCGGCGCACGCCGGGAATCTCATGGCGCAGGGTGGCCAGCAGCGTGCCGTCGCTGCGCTCGGCCACCGAGGCCTCGGTGGGGTCGCCGATGCCGTTGGCGGCAGGCACAACGTTGCTGCACAGCCAGGTTTCACCGCCGTCGGTGCTGTACAGGCAGGCGTAGCAGGCCGGCAGGTGGGCGTTTTCGCCCCGGCTCAGCCACAGGGGCACCACCAGAGTGCCGTTTTTCATCTCCACACCGTGGCCCGGGGCGATGGCCCACAGGGTGACGGGCCACTCCTTGCGGAAGCCGTCGATCACGCCGGTCAGATTCCGGGCCTCGCCAAAGGTGCAGCCGTCGTCACGGCTCACCCGCAGATACAGATGGCCGTAATCGCTGCACCAGAACAGCAGCACCCGGCCGTTCCGGCAGGCCAGCAGCATGGGGTTGTGCAGCAGCTGCCCGGGGGCAGGCTCTGCCAGCACCGTGCGGGGGGCAAAGGTAGCCCCGTCGTCGGTGCTGCGGTACAGCAGCAGGGTGCGCCGGTCGCCTTCTTTTATCCGGCCCTCGCAGCAGGCCAGCAGGGTGCCCGCTGCCGTAACGGCCAGCCCCGGCACCCGGTAGGAGTCAAACCCGTCCCGGCCGCCCTCGGCCAGCAGCGTTTTGCGCAGTGCGTCCATGACTCAAACCTCCTCAAAGCGGCAGTCGAACTGCTTCACATACTTTTCCATGCCGGAGGCGGAGTACAGCACCATGGTGCAGCAGCTGCCCATATCGCCGGTGCGCACCACGGCCTTGGCGCGCAGCATCTGCTCGTTCAGCTCGGCCTGGCTGATGGTGCCGCCGGGCAGCTGGGGAACCAGCTGCTGAATGGCCTGGTACATATCCGGGTTGTACTGGGGCATCAGCTCAAACACCTGATAGCGCTCGGCCACCAGATCGTTCAGAACCGCTTTCAGCGTTTGCAGCAGGGTGGGAACGCCCCGCACGAGGGAGACGTCCACCACATTGCAGCCCTCGGGAATGGGCATATTGCCGTCGCACAGAACGATGGCGTCCTTGTGGCGGGCCAGGGCCAGCGCCTGCGCCAGCCGGGCATTGATGACGGTTTGCTTGACCATAGTGCTCCTCCTTGAATGGGCCGGGACGTGCCTGCGCGGCCGCCCGGCGCGGTGCGGTGCCCCTGCGGGAGAGGGCAGGGATGAGATACCGCATAATAATATGTTATATAATGTTATCTCCCTTTGCTTGTAGTATAGAGCGGGCGGGGGAAAAAGTCAATGGAAGAGCGGGCAAAAATTGCGGCCGAGTCTCTTCCGGCACAAAAGCAGGAAGGACCTTTGCGGGATGGGGGCGTATCTGCGGCAGATGAGGCTTTGTTCAGGACGTTTTTTGGCATAAGAGCACCGAAGTGCCGCTGCAGCGGGAACGCGGCCCGCCTAAATGCCGGACGCACTGCATAAACAAGAAGCGAGGTGATGCAAGCGATGACGGCCGAACAGATTTCTGCGCTGGGACGCACCCTGTTTGCGGGGCTGGCTACCGGGCTGGGCGGGCTGCTGGCACTGGGGCCGAAGCCCACGCCCCGCGCCCTGGCCGGGGCCATGGGCTTTGCCGCCGGGGTAATGACCGCCGTTAGCCTGACGGACCTTCTGCCCACGGCCCTGGGCTGGTATCGGCGGGCCTTTTCGCCCGAGGGGGCGGCGCTGGCGCTGGTCAGCCTGCTTTGCATGGGCATGGCGCTGGCGGCGCTATTGGAGCGCTGCCTGCCGGAACAGCCCGGCCGCGGGCTGGACGAACGCCGGGCAGGGGCACTGCGCAGCGCGCTGATCACCGGGGCGGCCCTGGTGCTGCACAACCTACCGGAGGGGGTGCTCACCCTGTTTGCCGGTGCGGCGGATTCCGCTCTTGGCCTGCGCATGGCGCTGGCGGTGGCCCTACACAACCTGCCCGAGGGGCTGGCGGTGGCCCTGCCCCTTTACTATGCCACCGGCAGCCGCCGCCAGGCCGTGGGCGCGGCTTTTGCCAGCGGGCTGGCCGAACCGGTCGGGGCGGTGCTGGCCTATGCCCTGGTGGGCGGCCGCCTGCGGCCGGGCTTTCTCAACGGGCTGCTGGTGCTGGTGGCGGGGGTGATGGTGTGGGTCAGCCTGGCCCAGCTGGTGCCCACGGCCCTCGCCTTCGGCGGACGCCGGGCGGGCGCGGCCGGTTTTGGGGCCGGGGTGGCGGTGATGGCTATTGGAATTGCCCTGCTTTCATGATATACTATTTAAGTCAGCGCGAAACCGGCAAAACCGGTTTCGCCGATTCTGCGGCTGCGGGCGGAAGGGGGATTTGTATGAAACGGCGGTTGGCACTGTGTTTGTGCCTGCTTTTGCTGCTGTGCGGGTGCAGCGCGGGCGCGGGCACCGGCGCGGCGGTGGAAGAGCTGCTGCGCGCGCCCCAGCTCTCCGGCCGGTACAGCCAGGTGCAGAAGGCCCTGAACGCCTATCTGGGCGAATCGGCCCAGCTGAAATACCCCGTCAGCGGGGAAGAACCGTCGCCCTTCCTGTTCGGTGATTGGGACGGCGATGGCCGGGAGGATGCGGCGGTGCTGTATGCCTGCAGCAAGGGGCAGAACGCCCACCTGGCCATTCTGGAACAGAACGACAACGGCTGGGCCGTCACCCAGGAGGTGGAGGGCCTGGCCCCGGAGGTGGAGAGTGCCGCCGCTGCGACCCTGGAGGACAACCAGGGCAGCCAGTTGGTGGTGGGCTACGGCAGCGCCCAGGGCGACCGGTATCTGGCGGTGTACAGCTACGCCGCCGAGACGCTGGAGACCGTTCTGCAGGAGAGTTACGCGGAGTATATGCTGGAGGACATCACCGGCACCGGCGTGCAGAGCCTGGTGCTCATCACGCCGGAGACCCCCACCCTCAAGCTGCTTTTGTGGCAGGACGGCGGCTACCGTCCAGTGCAGGAGCTGGCGCTGGGGGCCGGGCATTTTACCAGCTGTGCGGGGTTGTACTCCGGCCGGGGGGCCGGGGCCGGGCGCTGCATTGTGGTGGACGGCTGGACCGGCAGCGCCCTGGCCAGCGACCTTTTGTACTTTGACCGGGGCACCGGCCAGCTGCGCCGCTGGCAGACTGCACAGGAGCTGTACAACAGCACCCTGCGCACCTACACCAGCCTGTACAGCGACGACCTACTGCAGGACGACCGCATTGAAATTCCGGTGCAGCTGAGCGCCGAGGAGGGCGGCATGATCTCCGGCGGGCTGGAGCGGCGGCTGGCCTTCATCGAGTGGCGCGATTTCAGCTATGGTTCGGCGCGGGGGCGCAGCTTTGGCGTGCTGGACGGTGAATACGGCTTTTATCTGGCCCTGCCCGCCCAGTGGAAGGGGCAGGTGAACCTGACCGAGGGCGACACCGAAGAAATGTGGGAGGTGCGCAGCCTGGACGGCGCGGAGGTTTACCTGACCCTGCGCCTGACCGACCTGGGCCAGGCCCCGGAGGGGTTTGTGCGCGCGGCCACCATCGGAAGCCAGCAGATCAGCATCCGGGCGGGGGAGAACGTGCCCCCGGAATACGCCGCCAATCTGGCGGCCCGCGTGACGGTGCTGTAAAAACAACAGGAAACGGAGGGAATACCCCATGAGAAAGGTACTGGTTGTAGAGGACGAAGCCAGCATCCGCGAGCTGATCGCCCTGAACCTGCAGATGGCAGGCTGGGAGGTGCTGGAGGCGGAAAACGGCGAGCGCGGCCTGCGCCGCCTGAAGGAAGAAGGCCCCTGCGACGCGGCGGTGCTGGACGTGATGCTGCCGGGCATTGATGGCTTTTCGCTGTGCGAAAGCATCCGGCGGGACGACCAGAACATCGGCATCATCATCCTCAGCGCCAAGGGCCTGGAGGAGGATAAGATCCGGGGGCTTTCCATCGGCGCGGACGACTACATGACCAAGCCCTTCAGCGTGTCGGAACTGCTGGCCCGCATCGAGGCGCTGTGCCGCCGGGTGAACCGGGGCAAGAACCAGCCTGCTGCGAAGGAGACGCGGCTGGTGAGCGGAAAATTCGTGTTGGACGAGGCCAGCCGCATTCTGTACAAGGGCGAGACCCCCATCGACCTGACCCAGGTGGAGTTCCAGATCATGGAGCTGTTCTTCCGCAACCAGGGCACGGCCCTTGTGCGGGAGAAAATTCTGGAGGGCGTGTGGGGGCCGGGCTACTTCGGCGATGTGAAGATCGTGGATGTGAACATCCGCCGTCTGCGCATGAAGATCGAGGATGAGCCTTCCAGCCCCAAGCACATTCTCACGGTGTGGGGCTACGGCTACCGCTGGAACGCATAAGGCAGCCCGGTGCGGGCAGGAAGGAGGCGCGGCGTGAACAGCATCACCAAAAAGTGGCTGCGGGGCAGCCTGCTCACTACTCTGCTGGTGCTGCTGCTGGCCGAGGGCCTGTTTCTGTTCCAGAGCTACAACCTCTACTACGGCGGGGTGCGGCAGGCGGTGAACAGCCGGTTTGTGAGCATCAGCGGCCAGCTGAAGATGTACACCGGCGACGAAAAGGCCACCCAGAGCCAGCGCCGAAGCCAGGCACTGCGCCGCATGGTGGAGCAGTTTGACGAGAAGGACAAGTTTGAGTTCACCCTGCTGGACGCAGGCGGCCAGGTGCTGGCCTCTTCCAGCGGGCGCGCAGGCGAGCTGAGCAGCCTGGAGGATTTTCAGCAGGCCATGGCCAGCCCGGACGGCCGGGGCGAGGCCATTTACCGCTCTGCCGCGGGCGAGCGGGTGCTGGCCGTTACGATTCTCACGCCCTATCAGGCCGAGGACATTGCCGCCCTGCGCTTGGTGACCAGCCTGACGCTGGTGGACGAGCAGGTGATCCGGCTGATCTGGATCAGCCTGGGCGTGGCGGCGGCAGTGCTGGGATTCAGCCTTTGGTCGGGCCTGTTCTTCATCCACTCCATCGTCACCCCGCTGCATCAGGTGGAGCGGGTGGCCCATGAGATCGCTCAGGGCAGCCTGGACGCCCGCCTGCCGGATCAGGGGCGGGACGATGAGATCGGCCGCCTGTGCGGGGCCATCAACCGGATGGCGCAGGACCTTTCGAAAACGGAGCAGATGAAAAACGAGTTCCTCTCCTCGGTCAGCCATGAGCTGCGCACCCCGCTCACCAGCATCCGGGGCTGGGTGGAGACCATTGCCGCCATCCGGGACCCGGCGGACGAGAATTACCAGAAGGGCCTGACCATCATCGGGCGGGAGACCGACCGCCTGTATGACATGGTGGAGGAGCTGCTGGATTTTTCCCGCCTGCAGAGCGGGATGAAGATGAACTGCCAGACGCTGGACCTGGTGGCAGAGCTGACCGACGCGGCCCTGTTTGTGGAGGCCCGCATGAACCAGGCCGGGCTTCGGCTGGTGTACGAAGAGCCGGAGCTGCCGCTGCCCGTCTGGGCGGACGCGGGCCGGCTGCGGCAGGTGTTCATCAACCTGCTGGACAATGCCATCAAGTATTCCAACCCCGGCGGGGCCATCACGCTGGAGCTGCTGCAGGACGGCGAGAACGTCTACGTGCTCATTCAGGACGAAGGGCGGGGCATCTCGCCGGAGGATCTGGTGAACGTGAAGCAGAAGTTCTTCAAGGGCAAAAATTCGGTGCGGGGCAGCGGCATCGGCCTTGCGGTGGCGGAGGAGATCATCACCGCGCTGGACGGCACGCTGGATCTGGAATCCACGCTGGGCAAGGGCACCAAGGTGAAGATCCGGCTGCCGCTCTGCCGCCCCGGCCCGCAGGCCCAGCCGGCGCCGTGAGGGGCCTGCCCCCTTGCGGGAAGCCCCGCGGCCCCACATCAAATCATAAGGAGTAACCATGGAAAAACCAAAGAAATGTTTCCGCACCCGGGTGGGCGGTCAGGCCCTCATCGAGGGCATCATGATGCGCGGCCCCGAAAAGATCTGCGTGGCCGTGCGCAAGCCGGACGGCACCATTGACCTGATGATGGATCAGGTCAAGCACCACCCCTGGAGCAAGATCCCCTTCCTGCGAGGTGTGCTGAACATGGTGGAAAATTTGGTGCTGGGCTACCGCTACCTGATGCACTCGGCGGATGTAAGCCTGGAGGACGAAGAGGAAGAGGAGCCTTCCAAGCTGGAGCAGTGGCTGCAGGACCATCTGGGCGACGCCTTTGAAAAGGCGCTGATGGGGGCGGCCTCGGTGCTGGGCGTGGTGCTGGCCCTGGTGCTGTTTATGGCGCTGCCCGCCTTCTGCGTGAAAACGCTGGGCCGCTTTGTGCCGCTGGCCGGGCCGGTGAAGGCCCTGCTGGAGGGTGTGGTGAAGATCGCCATCTTTGTGATCTACCTGTATTTGTGCACCCGCATGAAGGAGCTGCACCGGGTGTTTGAGTACCACGGGGCCGAGCACAAAACCATCGCCTGCTACGAGGCCCGGCTGGAGCTGACCGTGGAGAACGTGCGCAAGCAGATCCGCTTTCATCCCCGGTGCGGCACCAGCTTTATGATTCTGGTGCTGCTGGTGAGCATTTTTGTCAACGCCTTCCTCAGCTGGGACAATCTGGCCCTGCGGGTGGCGGGCAAGCTGCTGCTGCTGCCGGTGGTGATGGGCGTGAGCTATGAGTTGATTATGCTGGCCGGACGGTACGACAATTTGTTTACCCGGGCCTTTTCGGCCCCGGGGCTGTGGATGCAGCGGCTGACCACCTTTGAACCGGATGATTCTATGATTGAGGTAGCCATCGCGGCGGTGAAGCCGGTGCTGCCCGAAAACCCGGAGGAGTATACCTATGACAACTGAACATCAAATGCCCGAGGGCCTGGAAGGCCTGGGTGAAATGCTTGTGGAAATGGACCCCCGCATGGCCGCGGGCATGGTGGCCGGAATGCTTCAGGCCTCCGGCTGCCCCGACCCGGACTTTGACGCGGTGGAATTGACCCGCCTGGTCACCGGGCAGGACCCCCGCCTGAGCGAAACGCCCCTCACCGAGGAGCAGGCGGCCCGGCTGGCCCGGCTGGCTGCCCTTCGGTTCGAGCGGCGGCCCTTACAGTACATTGAGGGCAAGTGGGGCTTTCTGGACTTTGAGGTGCAGGTGGGCGAGGGCGTGCTCATTCCCCGGCAGGACAGTGAGGCCATCTGCCTGAAGGCCATTGACCTGCTGAAGGGGCAGGCAGCCCCCGCTGTGCTGGATCTGTGCGCCGGAAGCGGCTGCCTGGGCCTGGCCGTGAAGAGCCGCTGCCCCGCTGCCCGGGTGACTGCGGTGGAGAAGAGCGCCGAGGCCCTGCCCTGGCTGCAAAAAAATGCCGCCGAGGCCCTGCCCGGCTTTGATGCGGCCCACCCCGCGCTGAACGTGCAGCAGGGGGACGTGTTCCAGTGGAACAAGGGGCAGGCCGAGGGGCAGTTTGACCTGATTCTGGCCAACCCCCCGTACCTCACCGCCGAGGAGATGCGCACCTTGCAGCCGGAGGTGGAGTTTGAACCGGCCATGGCGCTGGACGGCGGCGAGGACGGGCTGGACTTCTACCGGCACATCGCTAAAGCCTACCAGCCGCTGACCAAACCGGGCGGCTGGCTGGTGATGGAGTTCGGCTGGCAGCAGTGGGAGCCGGTGAAGGCCCTGCTGGAGGCGGCCGGCTGGCAGGACGTGCAGCGGATTCTGGATGCAGAGGGCCGCGACCGGGGCGCTGCGGCCCGCAACGGGTGAAAAACGGGTTTAAAGCCCTATTTTCGGGACTAAATAACGCAGACTTTCGTTGTAAAACACCCCGCTGCTGTGTATAATAGAGGCAATCAGAAACGGCGTTTGCCGAAAAGCGCTTGCCCAAACGGCCCCGGCCGTGCAAAGCCGACACAAAGGAGTAACCAACATTTATGGCAGATAAAAAGAACAATCAGATCCCCAGCCCCACCCGCAAGGAGAATGCCCAGGACAAAAAGACTGCCCTGGAAACCGCTCTGGCCCAGATCGAAAAGCAGTTCGGCAAGGGCGCGGTGATGAAGCTGGGGGCCAACGTGGCCATGCAGGTGGATGCCATTTCCACCGGCAGCCTGGGCTTGGACCTGGCCCTGGGCGTGGGCGGTATGCCCCGCGGCCGTGTGGTGGAGGTTTACGGCCCGGAGTCCAGCGGTAAAACCACCCTGGCCCTGCACGTTCTGGCCGAAGCCCAGAAAAAGGGTGGCGAGGTGGCCTTCATCGACGTGGAGCACGCCCTGGACCCCGAATATGCCCGCGCCCTGGGCGTGGACATCGACAGCCTGCTGGTGAGCCAGCCGGACACCGGCGAGCAGGCGCTGGAGATCTGCGAGGCGCTGGTGCGCTCGGGCGCCATTGATGCCATCGTCATCGATTCGGTGGCCGCCATGGTGCCCCGGGCGGAGATCGAGGGCGAGATGGGCGACAGCCACGTGGGCCTGCAGGCCCGCCTGATGAGCCAGGCCCTGCGCAAGCTCACCGGCGTGATCGGCAAAACCGGCACTGTGGCCATCTTCATCAACCAGCTGCGTGAGAAGGTGGGCGTGGTGTACGGCAACCCGGAAGTGACCGCCGGCGGCCGCGCCCTGAAGTACTACTCCAGCGTGCGCATTGACGTGCGCCGCATTGAGGGCCTGAAGGATTCCTCCGGCGCGTTCATCGGCAACCGCACCCGCGCCAAAGTGGTGAAAAACAAGGTGGCCCCGCCCTTCAAGGAAGCCGAGTTCGACATCATGTTCGGCGAGGGCATCAGCAAGGTGGGCGAGATCCTGGACCTGGGCGTGACCCTGGGCATCGTGCAGAAGAGCGGCGCCTGGTTCAACTACAACGAAACCCGCCTGGGCCAGGGCCGCGACAATGCCAAGATCTACCTGAAGGAACACCCGGACCTGATGGACGAGATCGAGGCACAGGTGCGCGCCAACGCCGACAAACTCACCGCCAAGGGCAAGAAGGGCAAGGGCAAGGCCGCCGAGCCTGCCGCCGCCCCGGCCCCGGCTGCGGAGGAAAAGCCCGCCGCCCGCCCGGCCGCCCGCGCCAGCGAGGCCGACCTGGACATCATGGTGGAGGACTAAATGCCGACGACCATCACCCGCATTCAAAAGACCCGTTTGGGCCGGTTTTCCCTGTACGGGGAGGAGGGGTTCCTCTTCTCGCTGGACTCCGAGACCTACTTTTCCTGCGGGGTGGAGGAGGGGGACACTCTGACGGACAACGACCTTGCTGCCCTGCGGGAAAAGAGCGACGCCCGCAAGGCCAAGGACAAGGCCCTTCAGTACCTTTCCCTTCGGCTGTACGGCGAGCGGGAGCTGTACGACAAGCTGTGCCTGAAGTTTGACGGCCCCACCAGCGCCGCCGCCGTGGCCGAGATGGTCCGGCTGGAACTGCTGGACGATGCCCGTTTTGCCGCCCAGAAGGCTGCCTGGCTGAAAACACGGCACAAATCCCGGCGGGAGGCCCAGCGTCAGCTGGCCGAAAAAGGCGTGGACCGGAATCTCATCGACGAGGCGCTGGATGAGGTGTACGGCGATGGGGATGAGCGGGAGGAGATCGACCGGCTCATCCGGCGCAGCTACGCCGCCAAGCTGGAAAACGGCAAGCGGGACGCGGTGTACGCCGCGCTTTGCCGCCGCGGGTTTGCTCCCCGCACGGTGCGCGAGGCCCTGAACGATTGGGCCGATGCGCAGCAAGAGGGCTGGGACGAGTAATTTTTCGTCCGGTACGTTATGCGCCGCAGGTGCGCCTGCGGCGTTTGCCCATCGTTGCCCATATCATTTCGGCAGCACCGCTGCCGAACAACAAAGAAAAAAGGAAACCATACCCTATGAAAATTGCCATCATTTCTCTGGGCTGCCCCAAAAATCAGGTGGACGCGGACGTGTTCTGCCATGCCCTCATCAAGGACGGCCACACCACCACGCCGGAGCTTTCGGAGGCCGACTGCATCATCATCAACACCTGCGGCTTCATTGAAAGCGCCAAAGCCGAGGCCATTGAGAACATCCTCACGGCCTGCCAGTACAAGCAGGCCAACCCCAACCTGAAGGTGGTGGTCACCGGCTGCCTGGCCGAGCGCTACAAGGAGCAGATCGTGGCGGAGATTCCGGAAGTGGACGCCGTGGTGGGCCTGGGCAGCAACAAGGCGCTGCCCGCCATCATCGCCCGCCTTTCCGGCAATGCGCCGGAGCACATCGAGTGCTACGGCCCCAAAACCGATATGCCTCTGGGCGGCGCGCGGGTCATCAGCACGCCGGGCCATTACGCCTACTTAAAAATCGCCGAGGGCTGCAACAACCGGTGCCATTACTGCGCCATCCCCCTCATCCGCGGCCCGCTGCGCAGCCGCCCCATTGACGACTGCGTGGCCGAGGCCCGCTGGCTGGCCAGCGAGGGCGTGAAGGAGCTGATCCTTGTGGCCCAGGACCCCACCGCCTACGGCGAGGACTGGGGCAAGCCCGGCGCGGTGTGCGAGCTGCTGGACAAGCTTCAGACCATTGCCGGCCTGAAGTGGATTCGGGTGCTGTATGCCTACCCGGAGCGCATCAGCGATGAGTTCATCGCTGCCATGGTGCGCAACACCAAGGTGGTGCCCTATCTGGATCTGCCCATCCAGCACTGCGACGACGCGGTGCTGAAGGCCATGAACCGCCGCGGCGGCCGCAAAGAGATCGAGGATGCCATTGCCCGTCTGCGGGCGGCCATCCCCGGCATTACCCTGCGCACCACCCTCATCGCGGGCTTCCCCGGTGAGACCGAGGAGCAGTACGCCGAACTGTGCGACTTTGTAAAGACGGTGAAGTTTGACCGGCTGGGCTGTTTTGCCTATTCGGCCGAGGAGAACACCGTGGCCGCCCGCATGGACGGCCAGCTGGACGAGGAGACCAAGCAGCGCCGCGCCGACCACATCATGGAGCTGCAGGCCCTCATCAGCGCCGAAAAGGAAGAGGAAAAGGTGGGCCGCGTGCTGGAGTGCATCTGCGACGGCGTGGACGAGGGGAGCGGCAGCTATCTGCTGCGCAGCCAGGCCGACTGCCCCGAGATCGACGGCAACGTGATCGTGGAGTCGGAAACGCCGCTGGAGCCGGGCGCATTCTACCGGGTGAAGATTACCGACGCGGACACCTACGACCTGTACGGAACCGTAGAAGAAAAAGTGGAGGATTAAACCATGAATCTGCCCAATAAACTCACCATGCTCCGCGTGATCATGGTGCCGTTCTTTATGGCGTTTGCCGCCCTGTGCAAGTATGGCACGCTGCAGTTCAGCGCCGCCTACGGGCTGATCGCCGGTGTGCTGTTCGCCGTTGCCAGCGCGACCGATTTTCTGGACGGATACCTGGCCCGGAAGTACCATCTGGTTACCGACTTCGGCAAGTTTATGGACCCGCTGGCCGATAAGTGCCTGACCACCGCCGCCATCATCTATATGGTGGTGGACGGCGTGTGCTCACCCATCGTGCTGGCCATCATCATGTTCCGTGAGTTTGCCGTGGCGGGCGTGCGCATGATCGCGGCCGAGTCCGGCACCGTCATCGCGGCCAATATGTGGGGCAAGGTGAAAACCGTGCTGCAGATGGTCACGGTGCTGTTCTACTATTTTGCCACCGCCCTGGCCCCGGCAGACGGCATCGGCCTGGTGAGCGGCATCACCCAGGTGCTGTGCTGGGCCGTGGCGGCCGTTACCCTGCTCAGCGGCGGCATCTACCTGTGGCAGAACCGCCAGTGCTTCATGCAGGCGAAGTGATTCCGTGGCGGCCGGGGGCTTGCCCTTGACTTTTTACTGCCGCCCATTATAATAAGAGTTACTGATATGCGATGCGATTGGATCGGGTAGAGTATCAGGCCCGCGCGCCGGGCAGAGAGAAGGGGCCGTCGGCTGTAAGCCCCTTTGCGGTGCGGCCTGTGAAGTGCACCCGAGAGCACGCCTGTGTGAACCCCGCCAAGCGGGCAGTAGCCGGGCGCGGCCGCCCCCGTTACCGGGCACCTTGAGCGACAAACAGAAGTGGAACCGCGAAATTTATTCGCCTTCGGCCGCCCCGAATGTGTGGGGCGGCCGGGGGCGTTTTGATTTTTCTGGTCTTTTGCCTGTCATGAAAAGGAGGGCGCTGCCGCAGAAACGGCGCGCCGGAAGGAGAACAACAGTATGCAGATTTTCAACACCCTCACCCGCAAAAAAGAGGAATTCATCCCCCAGAAGCCCGGCGAATACCGCATTTACGTGTGCGGCCCCACCGTGTACAACTACATTCACATCGGCAACGCCCGGCCCCTGATCGTGTTTGACACCCTGCGCCGGTATCTGGAATACAAGGGCAACAAGGTGATCTACGTTTCCAACATCACCGACATTGATGACAAGCTCATCAAGAAGGGCCAGGAGGAGGGCACCACCATGCAGGCGGTGGCCCAGCGCTTCGAGGCGGAGTATCTGAAGGACGCCGCGGGCCTGAACTGCAAAAAGCCCACCGTGCAGCCCCGCGCCACCGAGCACATTGACGAGATCCTGTCCATTGTGGCGGACATCATCGAAAAGGGCTATGGCTATGTGGCCAAGAACGGCGATGTGTACTTCCGCGCCCGCAAGTTCAAGGAGTACGGCAAGCTGAGCCACCTGAACCTGGAGGATCTGGAGAGCGGAAACCGGGAACTGCGCAGCCAGATGGACGACGACCTGAAGGAGGACCCCGCCGACTTCGCCGTGTGGAAGGCCGCCAAACCCGGCGAGCCTGCCTGGGAAAGCCCCTACGGCCCCGGCCGCCCCGGCTGGCACATTGAGTGCAGCGCCATGGCCCGCAAGCATCTGGGCAAAACCATTGATCTGCACTGCGGCGGCCAGGACCTGATCTTCCCCCACCACGAGAACGAGATCGCCCAGTCCGAGTGCGCCAACGGGTGCGAGTTCAGCCATTACTGGATGCACAACGGCTTTTTGAACATCGACAACCGGAAAATGTCCAAGAGCCTGAACAACTTCTTCACCGTGCGGGAAATCGCCGACAAGTACGGCTATGAGCCCATCCGCTACTTCATGCTCACCGCCGGCTACCGGATGCCCCTGAACTACACCATCGACCTGATCGAGGCCTGCAAGAACAGTCTGGAGCGTCTGTACACCTGCCGCGACAATCTGGACTTTGCCATCAGCAAGGCCCCGGCCGAGGGCGACGACGTGCTGCTGGCCAAGGCTGCCGAGGCCAAGGCCAAGTTTGACAAGGCCATGGACGATGACCTGAACACCCCCGACGCCCTGGCCGCCCTGTTTGACCTGGTGAAGGAGATCAACACCCTGTCCGGCGCCGCCGGCAAGAGCGTGCTGGAGCAGGTGGCCGCCACCTTTGACGAGCTGACCGGTGTGCTGGGCATCCTGTACAACCGCAAGAAGGACGAGGTGCCCGCCGAGGTGACCGAGCTGGTGGCCCAGCGCGCCGCCGCCAAGAAGGCCAGGGACTTTGCCACCGCCGATGCGATCCGCGCAAAGCTGACCGAGATGGGCTGGGCCGTTACCGACACGGCCCAGGGCCCCAAGGTGAGCAAGCTGTAAGCCCTTTGCTTCAATAAAATCACCGCGATACCATGCGCCGCCCGCCGCAGCCGGAACGTGAAAACGCTGCGGCGGGCGGCCTTTTTGCATATTTTGGCCCAAAGTGCGCGGGTTTTATGGTATACTAGAGCCACAAAACGGCCGCCGGGACAAAACCGGGAAAGGAGACCCTGCCATGCAGCAGCCAAAGGAAGAAACCCTGCGCCGCCGTCTGGCGGAGCATACGCCCCGGACGGTTTGGCTGGAGCGGGAACGCTCCATGGCGGTGCTGCTGCCGCTGGCGGAAGGGCCGGAGGGCTGGCAGGTGCTGTTTGAAGTGCGGGCGGCGGGCATTTCCCAGCCGGGAGAGGTGTGTTTCCCCGGCGGCCGGATCGAACCCGGCGAGACCCCGGAAGAGGCCGCCCTGCGGGAGTGCCGGGAGGAGCTGTGCCTTGGGCCGAAGCAGGTGGAACTGCTGGGCGCGGGCGACCGCATTGCCACCCCGGGCGGGGTGCTGGTGCACTCGTTTGCAGGGGTTTTGCGGGGGCACGAGGGCGGTTTTTCCCAAAGCGAGGTGGCGCAGGTGTTTACGGTGCCGCTGGCCTGGCTGAAAAGCCACCCGCCGCTGGTGCAGGATGTGCCGGTGGCGACGGTTCCCGGGGCGGGTTTTCCCTTTGAGAAGATCCCCGGCGGGGCGGCGTACCCCTGGCGGGGCGGAACCTACCGGGTGTTGTTTTATGAGTATGAGGGCCGGGTCATCTGGGGCATCACCGCTAAGGTGCTGCACCGGATGCTGCCCCTTTTGTGACAAGGAGGGACCCATGGAAACGTTGAAACAGGCCATAGAGGCCCGGCAGAAGGAGGTCCAGCGCCAGCCCGATGACACGCTGGTGTGGCTGATTGCGGGCGGAATGCTGCTGCGGGCGCTGCTGGCGGTGGTGACCGAGCCGTATGCCTATGATCAGAACTGCTTTTTTGCCTGGGCCTTAAAAATCGCCCAGGATGGGCCGGGCAATTTCTACGCACCGGATTATTTCGCGGATTATCCCCCGGGGTATATGCTGGTGCTGGGGCTGGTGGGCAAGCTGATGGGCCTTTTGCACCTGAACTTCACCCAGGCGGCCGCCTGGCTTTTGATGAGCCTGGTGCCCATTCTGTGCGCCGGGGGGCTGGTGTGGGCCGTGTGGAACATCGGGCTGGAAGCCGGGAACGGCGATGTCCGCTGGGCCAACCGGGCGGCCGGGTTTGCGGCCTTCGGCCCTTCGCTGGTGTACTGCACCGGCGTGTGGATGCAGATCGATGAGGTGGTCTGCTTTTTGATGGTGCTAGCCCTGTGGCAGCTCAGCCGGGGCAAGTTCTGGCAGGGGTGCCTGTGGTACGGCGCTGCGCTGGCGGTGAAGCCCCAGGCACTGCTGGCCGGGCCGGTGCTGGCCCTGTGCGCCCTGCTGCCCCTGCTTCAGGAGGGGGCGGCGGGCCTTGCTGCGGCCCTCAAGCGGGGCGTGGGGGGTGCGGTGTGCGCGCTGGCCCCGGTGCTGGCGGCGGCGCTGCCCTTTGGCCTTACCCCGGCCGAGCTGCTGGAAAAATACCTGGGCACGGCCCAGAGCTACCCCTATGCCAGTATCAACGCCTTTAACCTGATGGAGCTGCTGGGCGGCAATTGGGTGAATCAGAACGAAGCGATGCCCCTGCTGCCCATCACCTGGCAGCAGTTTGGCACCCTGTGTCTGGCCGCGCTGACGGCGGCCCTGTGCGTGCTGGCCGTGCGGGCGGTAAAGGCGGGCCGGTTTGACCCGCTGCTGCTGGCGGCCTTTTACACCGTGGGCGTGTTCGCCCTTGGGCATCGGATGCACGAGCGGTATCTGCTGCTGGGGCTGGCGCTTACCCTGGCCGCGGCGGCCCGCTGGCGCAGCCGGTGGCTGCTGGGGGCGGCGGCCGGGCTTTCCCTCACCAGCCTTTTGAACCTGGCGGTGGTGTATTCCAGCCAGGGCACCGAGGATGAGTTCCTCACCAGCGGTATGGCGGTGATCACCGGGCGGCTGGCAGGCCTGGGGGCCGTGATGTTTTTCATGATGCTGGCGCTGGCGGCCTGGGACCTGACCCGCATGGACGAACCGGCCCCGCTGCCCGAAACGGCACCGGAACCCTGGGCTGTTCCAACCCCGCAGCCCCGCTGGACCCGGCGGGAGGCGCTGGCCCTGGCCGGGCTGACGCTGGCCACGGCGGTGGTCTCCCTTGCTTATCTGGGCGACACCACCGCCCCCCAAAACGGCCTGACCGCCGAGGGTGTGCCGCTGACCGAGACGGTTTCGGTTCAGGGGCAGGCGGCCAGCGTGTGGGTGTACGGCGGCATTACCAAGGGCGGCAGCCTAACCATCACCGGCGCGGACGGAACGACCGCCGCCCAAATGGAGCTGAAGCCGGGGGCCTGCTTCCAGTGGAACGTGCTGGAGCTGGATGTGCCGGTGACCGGCGACTGCACCGTGATGGTGGAAAACGGAACGGTGTTTGAACTGTCCTTCCGGGATGAAGCCGGGGAGGCCCTGGCAGTGACGGGCAGCGGCCCGCTGACGGATGAGCAGACGGCAGTGCCCAAGGTCATCAGCCAGCTGAACAGTATGTACTTTGACGAGATCTACCACGGCCGCACCGGCTATGAGCAGGCCCACGGCTTGAGCATTTATGAGACGACCCACCCGCCCCTGGGCAAGGTGTTCATTCAGATCGGCATTGCCCTGTTTGGCATGACCGGCTTCGGCTGGCGCATTTCCGGCACGGTGTTCGGCATTCTCATGGTGCCGGTGATGTACGGGCTGTGCCGCCGCCTGACCCGGCGGCCCTGGCTGGCCTTTGTGGGCGGGGCGCTCATGGCACTGGATTTCATGCGCTTTGCCCAAAGCCGCATTGCCACCATTGACGTGTACGGCACCTTCTTCATTCTGCTGGGGGCGCTGTGCATGGTGTGGTATTGCCAGATGGTGCTGGAAAAGGGTGTGCGGGGGGCGCTTTTGCCCATGGCCCTGGGCGGCGTGGCCTTCGGGCTGGGCTGCGCCAGCAAGTGGACGGGCATTTATTCCGGCGCGGGGCTGGCGGTGCTCTACTTCGGGGTACTGTGGGCGCGCTATAAGCAGCAGAAGCCCGGTTTTGCCCGGGAGCTGAAGCTGGCCTTTGCGGGCGGCGTGGCCTTTTATGTGGTGGTGCCGCTGGCGATTTACATTCTCAGCTACTTCCCCTACAAAGTGCATGACCCCAGCTTTGGATTGGCGGACTGGTGGAATTGCCAGACCTTTATGTACCGCTACCACAGTCAGCTCAAGTCCACCCACGCGTTTGAATCCCGCTGGTACACCTGGCCTATGATGCTGCGGCCGGTGTGGTATTACATGGGCAAATACCTGCCTGCGGGTATGTTCGCCAGCATTGCGGGCTTCGGCAGCCCGGCGGTGTGGTGGGGCGGCACGGCGGCCCTGGCGGCCTTGGGCTGGCGGCAGGCCAGCGGCCGGGGCAGCCGTGTGGGCGCGGCCTGCCTGGTGATGTTTTCGGCCCAGATCCTGCCCTGGATGCTGGTGACCCGGAGTACCTTCCTGTATCACTACTTCCCCGGGGCGATGTTCGGGCTGGTGGCGCTGGTTTTGTGGCTGGGCCAAACCGAAGAGCGCACGGCCAAACGCCGGGCGGCGGTGCTGCTGGCGCTGGCGCTGGCCCTGTTTGTGTGGTTCTACCCGGCCATCAGCGGCCTGCCGGTGCCGAGGGCCTGGGCCGCCAGCCTGAAGTGGCTGCCCACCTGGGGGTTCTATATTCTGTAAGCAAACCAACCGTATAAAAACGCAAAAAGGCTTCCCATCGTACAAAGATGGGAAGCCTTTTTTGCCTCTTTTGGAAGGGGGCGGCGCTGTGCACCTTGCTTTTTCAGACAAACGCGAAGCGCGGCTTGCATGGGAAGGGGCCTGCCGTCCGGCGGTTACCGGGCGGCGGCATCCTCGGGGCGCAGGGCGCGGCACACCTGCTCGATGAGCGCCCGCTCGCAGAAGGGAAGATCCCGGCCGCCCACCCGCTGGTGGGTTTCGCAGCCCTTGCCCGCAAACAGCACCATGTCGCCGGGCTGGGCCATGCGCACCGCGGCCTGAATGGCCTCGTACCGGTCCGGAATGCAGGCGTAGGGGGCACCGGGGGCCATGTGGCCCGCGATCTCCTGCAGGATGGCCATGGGGTCCTCGCTGCCGGGGTCGTCACTGGTAAGAACGCTGAAGTCCGCTCCGGCGCTGGCGGCCTTGGCCAGCTCTTCCCGGCGCAGCTGGGTGCGCCCGCCCACCGAGCCGAACACGCAGATGAGCTGCCGCGGCCCGTAGGCCCGCAGGGCACTCAGCGTGCTGGAAAGCGCCAGCCCGTTGTGGGCGTAATCCACCACAAAGGTGCGGCCGGGCAGCCCCGGAACCACCTCCAGCCGGCCGGGCACATGGGTGCGGGCCAGGGCCGCGGCGGCCTGCCCGGGCGTGACCCCGAAGGTGCCGGCCAATGCGGTGGCGCACAGGGCATTGGAGACGTTGAACGCCCCAGGAAGGGGCAGCTGCATGGGGGTGAGCGCCCCATTGTGCGCGCAGAAGAATTTGACGCCCAGCTCGGTTTCGCTGCGGGTCAGGTTCAGCCCGGCGGCGCGGTATTCGGCCCCGGCAGCCAGCCCGTAAGGAATGAGCCGCCCGGCAAACCCGGCCCGCATGAATTCACTGGCCGGGTCGTCGGCGTTGTACACCATGGCCCGGGCGTGGTATTCGGCAAACAGGCGGCGCTTGGCGGCTTTGTAGTCGGCCAGGTCCGGGTGCTCGCCGGGGCCGACGTGATCCGGCGAGAGGTTGGTGAAGGCAACCGTCTCAAAGGGCAGCCCGTCCACCCGGTGGCGGCGCAGGGCCTGGCTGCTCACCTCCAGCACGCAGTGGTGTACCCCGGCGTCCCGCATGGCCCGCAGCAGCCGGTGCAGCTCCAGGCTTTCCGGCGTGGTGTTGGCGGTGGGCTCGTGCCGGCCGGCAAAGTCGGCCCCGTTGGAGCCGATGTACCCGCAGGGCAGGCCCGCCCCGTTGAGGATGGCCGCGGTGAGCAGCGCCGTGGTGGTTTTGCCCTTTGTGCCGGTGATGCCGATCAGGTGCATCTCATCCGCCGGATGGCCGTAAAAGGCAGCGCTCACCAGGGCCAGGGCGCTCCGGCTGTCCGGCACCAGCACCTGGGCGGCGTCCGCCGGAAGATTCAAAGCGCGCTGAGCCAGAAACGCCCGGCAGCCGGCCTGATAGGCGGCGGGGGCGTAGTCGTGGCCGTCCGCCTGCTCACCGGGCAGGCAGACGAACAGCGCGCCCGGCTCGGCCTTGCGGGAGTCGTAGACAACGGCGGTGATTTCGGGATCGAGGGCGGGGCCTTTGTGGGGCACACCGGACAAAAGTGCGTGTAACTTCATGGCAATTTCCTCAAAACGGCGGCGGTCCTCCGCCTTTTTATTATTGTACCGCAAACAGTGCAGAAAGGCAAAACGGGCCGGCCGCGTGATTCAGCGGACGGGAACCAGTGCCACCGCCTGGCTGCCCAGGCTTTCGTATCGCCGGCGAACCAGCTCCTTGTCATAGCAGACGGTTTCCCCGGCGCGGGGGTCGTTCAGGAGATACCCCTCGGCGGTTTCGCCCACCAGAAGCAGACAGTGTTCCCCGGACGGCCAAGTAAAAACCTCGCCGTCGGGCAGCAGCCACTGGGTTCCGGCTTCCACCGGGCGCATTTCCATGGTGGCCCAGATCACCACCGGAATGTTATGCCGCAGGTAGGCACAGGCCAGCTCGCTGAGGGGGCTGCCGGTCAGGTCCAGCGCCCGGTACCCGGCCGGTGCGGTCTGGCTCATGGCCCGGGCCAGTACCGGGGCAAAGCAGCCGTAGCCCCGCCCGGCGGGATCGCCGATGAAGGTGTCGGCGGGGGAAGGGCCGCACAGCTGGCCGCCGGCATCCATCCACAGCTCATCCATGGGAAGAAAGCCGTACACAAAGTCCTCCACGGTCAGGTCGGCCCCGGCCCAGTTCAGCGCCATGACGGCGCTGACGCTTTCGCAGCCGGTGGGCCAGTCAGTCTGGCTCAGGGCGGGCACCTCCAGCACGGGCAATTTCTCCGGCCCCTCGGCGGCGCTTGGGGCGAAGAGGCCGGCTGCGTCCCGTGCGGCGGTGTGCATGGCGTCCGCCCCCGAGGGCAGCAGCAGCGCCGCGGCCCGCAGCCCGCCGAAAAAGGCCAGAAGAGCCAGCAGCGCCGCGGCGGCTACCCGGTGCCGCCGCCGGGCCGCTCTTTGGCGGCGGGCGCGATCCGGGGCATGATAAACCGGCCGGGGCGGGGCGGCGCGCAGGGCTTGCCGGGTGGAGATCCGGCGGGCGGGCTGGATGGTCAGGCTGGCATTCATGGCGGCGGGCCTCCTTTTTGTGTTTCTGGCCCCAGTATAGGCCGGGAAAGAAACAGAATCTGCGCAAAGTTGCATCGGATCGGCATCCTTTGCCGCACGGGGCCGACGGTACCGGCAAGACCGGATGGGAGAATCCTCCAGGTTGTTTTTGAAAAAATAGCTGTAGAAACGGAAAACTGAGGAGATGGACACGCCAAATGTGAAAAAGTATGTTATCTTTTTGTCAATACTCCACAAAATGAAAAGGAGCAACCCGGATGCTTTTTGTACACTGGGGAGAAAAATAAGAAGTTATGCAATTTGCACAACAAAAACGGTAGCTTATGTGCTATAATGCACAATAACAGGAGGGCGAAACGGGAAGTTCACCGCAAAGCCGCTCCTGCGGAACGATATCGTTCCCCAAGTACAAAGGAGGAGATACACTATGATCAAGCAGATCCAGATTTCGAATTTCAAGGAAGTTCAGAAGATTGTTTCTGCAGCCTCGGGGTGCCTCAGCGACATTGGAGTACACGATATGCGCGGCAGCATTGCCGATGCGAAGAGCATTCTGGGCATGATGAGCCTGGACTTCAGCCACCCCGTGAAGCTGGTGAGCGAGGATGAGCGCGACCTGAACCGGGTGTACAAGGCGCTGAAGAACTGAGAAGCGCTTCCGGGGCGCGGCCCGGGAATCGAACTTCGGATTCAGCATCGCATCGCCGGGCGGTAAAACGCCGCTGCGGCAGAATAGAAAAAAGGGGCGTCCCCAGATTGGGGACGCCCCTTTTGTTGGCTTCCGAGAAAATGCACGATTATTTCAGCGGGGTTTCAGGCGGCTGCTCCTTCTGGGAGGCAGGCTGCGGGGCTGCATAGCCGCCGGGCTGCTTTGGCCGGCGGGGGCGGCGGCGGTACAGGGCCGTGCCTCCGGCAATGGCCAGGCCCAGCACCAGCAGCCAGGGCAGGCCGCCCACCAGCGCAACGGCCATGTCCTGCAGGCCGTGGCCGAAGCCGCGCCAGCCCTCGGTGAAGGCGCGGGCAATGCGGCTGCCGAAGCTGGTGGAGGTGGGGGAGAGCACCTTCACCTCGTCCAGATAGACGTTCACGGTGGAGTAGGTGATTTGGTCATCCAGCACGCGCTTCTGGCCGGTGTAGCTTTCGATCTGGTACTGCACCTGGGTCAGCTGGTTTTCAATGGCCAGCAGGTCCTCCAGATTGCCGGCCTGGGCCCGCAGTTCTTCCAGCCGCTGGCGCTGGGCCTCCAGGCTGTTCAGCCTGGCCTCCACGTCCACATAATCCGCGGTCACGTCCTCGGTGCTCTCGCTGAGGGAGGTGCGGCTGGCGGAGTTTTCCGCTGCGGTGAGGAAGCTGCGGTACTGGTCGGCGGGCACCCGAAGGCTCCAGCGCACCCAGCGGCCGTATTCGGTGCTGCCGCCGCTCTCGCTGCTCTGCACATAGCCGCCCGCCTGGGCCAGTGCGTCCAGAAGTGAGGCGCTGGCGCTGTCGAACTCGGTGCTTTCCAGGTTCAGGTCGGCGGTGTAGATGATCTTTCGGGCGGGGTCCGGGGCAAGCAGAGTGCCCTCGTCGGTCATGCCTTCTTCGGCGCCGCCCCAGCCGCTGGTGCCGGCGGCGGACTCGTAATCGGCTGCGGCGCCCCGGTCGATCTCGGCAATGGCCGTGCTGCTTGCGCTGCTGGCGCCGCACCCGGCCAGCAGGGCGCAGGCGGTAAAGGCGGCCAGCAGGCCGGCAGCAATGCGCGCGTGACGTTTCATAAAACACCCTCCTTTGGCGGTTGAATCGGTTTGAAAAAAGATGATTTTTGCCGGGTGGAACGATGCTCTTTACCTACAATACGGCGGGCGTGGGCAAAACATTGCACGCCGCGGCAAAAAATGTGAAAAAGCACCGCCGCTCGGCCGGTTTGGGGGTTGCGCCCCTGTGCCCAAATAGGCTACAATAAACTGGGATCGTTCGGAGAAGTGCGGCAGAGCACCTCCGAAGCCGCGCCCGCAAAATCGCTTGTTCATTCCGCGCGCCGCGCCCGGCGGCCCGCGTATAAAAACATATGAGGTGCAATCATGGCAATGAATCTGATCGTGGGTCAATCCGGCGGCCCCACCGCAGTGATCAACTCCAGCCTGGCGGGCGTGTACGAAACCGCCAAGAACCTGGGCGTAAACAAGGTATACGGCATGCTGTACGGCATTGAGGGCCTGCTGCAGGAAAAAATGGTGGACCTGGACGAGATGCTGGGCGACATCATGAGCATTGAGCTGCTCAAGCGCACGCCCTCCAGCTATCTGGGCAGCTGCCGCTGCAAGCTGCCCACGCCGGAGCAGGACGAGAGCGTGTACGAGACCCTGTTCCGCCTGTTTGATAAGTATGAGATCGGCGCGCTGCTGTACATCGGCGGCAACGACAGCATGGACACCATTGCCAAGCTCAGCGCCTACGGTGCGCGCATCCGCAGCGAGGTGCGGTTCATCGGCGTGCCCAAGACCATTGACAACGACCTGATGCTCACCGACCACACCCCCGGCTACGGCTCGGCGGCCAAATACATTGCCACCATCCTGAAAGAGGTCATCGCCGATGCCTCCGTGTACGACATCCGCAGCGTGACCGTGGCCGAAATCATGGGCCGCCACGCGGGCTGGCTGGCCGGTGCGGCCTGCATGGCCGCCGGGCCGGACTGCGACGGCCCGGATATGATCCTGCTGCCGGAGGTTCCCTTTGATCCCGAAAACTTCCTGAAGCGGGTGGACGACCTGCAGAAGAGCAAGTCCAACGTGATCATCGCCGCCAGCGAGGGCGTGAAAACCGCCGACGGCACCTTCCTGTGCGACCTGGTCAGCACCGCGGGCCAGCTGGATGCCTTTGGCCACAAGGCCATTCTGTCCGGCACCAGCCGCTACCTGGCGGACCTGATCCACGACAATCTGGGCTGCAAGACCCGCGCCATTGAGTTCTCCACCCTGCAGCGCTGCGCCAGCCACCTGTCCAGCCGGGTGGACGTGAGCGAAGCCTACCAGGTGGGCGGCGCGGCCGTGACCGCGGCCCTGGCGGGCGAAAGCGGCAAGATGGCCTCGCTGAAGCGGCTGGCCAGCCGCCCCTACCACTGCATCACCGAGATGATCGACATCAACGCGGTGGCCAACTTTGAAAAGACCGTGCCCCTGAACTGGATCACCCCGGACGGCACCCACGTGACCAAGGAGTTTTACGAGTATGTGCGGCCGCTCATCCAGTCGGAGCTGACCCCCATCTACGTGAACGGCACGCCCCGCCATGTGCGGCTGGGCTGAACCATTTGAACACAGCTTTATAAAAAACGCGAAGCGGCGCTTCAAACCGGGAAATACCCGGCGCGGAGCGCCGCTTTTTTGCGTTTGTTCGGCCGGGGCCGGGCATCCGCCTCGAAAGACGGGACAAAAAAAGCGGCCTGCCGCCCGGAACAAACCGGGAAAGCAGGCCGCTTGCCTGATTCAAAACTTGCGGCGCATGGCCGCGCAGCCGGCTCAGCCCTTCTTGTGGGTGGCCTTCATGCGCTGGTCATGGCTCAGGATGCGCTTGCGGATGCGCAGGTTCTCGGGGGTGACCTCCAGCAGCTCATCGGGGGCCAGGAATTCCAGGCAGCCCTCCAGGCTGAACTTGCTGACGGGAACCAGACGCAGCGCGTCATCGCTGCCGGAAGCACGGGTGTTGGTCAGGTGCTTGGTCTTGCAGACGTTGACGGTGATGTCCTCGCCGGTGGGGGTGTAGCCCACAACCATGCCCTCGTACACCTTCTCGCCGGGGGTGACGATCAGGGTGCCGCGGCCCTGGGCGTTGAACAGGCCGTAGGTCACGGCGTCGCCGGTGTCGTAGCTGACCAGGCTGCCGGTGCTGCGGCAGGTGATATCACCGCACCACTCTTCGTAGCCATCAAAGATGGTGTTCAGGATGCCCTCGCCGTGGGTGTCGGTGAGGAACTGGTTGCGGTAGCCGAACAGGCCGCGGCTGGGCATACGGAACTCCAGGCGCACACGGGTGCCGATGGGCTCCATCTGCTGCAGGATGCCCTTGCGAGCGCCCAGAGCGGTCATCACAGCGCCCTGATACTGGGTGGGCACGTCAATGACGACCCGCTCCATGGGCTCCATGGTCTTGCCGTTCTCCACATGGGTCAGAACCTTCGGGGGGCTGACCTGCAGCTCGTAGCCTTCGCGGCGCATGGTCTCGATGAGGATGGACAGGTGCATCTCGCCACGGCCCATCACGCGGAAGGAATCGTTGGTGGCGGAGTCTTCCACACGCAGAGCCACGTCCTTCAGCAGCTCTTTCTGCAGCCGGTCACGGATCTGACGGCTGGTGACGAACTTGCCCTCGCGGCCGGCGAAGGGGCTGTCGTTGACGCTGAAGGTCATCTCCACAGTGGGGTCGTTGATCTTCAGGAAGGGCAGCGGCTCAACCTTGCTGGGGTCGCACAGGGTGTTGCCGATGGTGATGTCGGGCAGGCCGCTGAAGGCGACGATGTCGCCGGCGCTGGCGCTCTCAATGGGCTCACGGCCGTTGGCCTTGAAGTCATACAGCTTGGTGATGCGGCCCTTCATGGCTACATCGGGGTTGTGCCAGTCGCACACCTGCACATCCTGGCCGACCTTCAGGTTGCCGTTCTGGATGCGGCCGATGCCGATGCGGCCCACGAAGTCGTTGTAGTCCACGCTGCTGCACAGCATCTGGAAGGGAGCCTCGGGGTCGCCCTCGGGGCACTTCACGTACTTCAGAATGGTGTCAAACAGGGGCTTCAGGTCAGTGCCGGGCTTCTCCCAGTTGTAGCTGGCGGTGCCGGCGCGGCCGCTGCAGAACACCATGGGGCTGTCCAGCTGCTCGTCGGTGGCGCCCAGATCCATCAGCAGAAGCAGGATCTCGTCGATGACCTCCTTGATGCGGGCATCGGGACGGTCGATCTTGTTCACGGCGATGACCAGGCTCAGGTTCTGCTGCAGAGCCTTCTGCAGCACAAAGCGGGTCTGGGGCATGCAGCCCTCGGCCGCATCCACCAGCAGCAGCACGCCGTTGACCATCTTCAGCACGCGCTCCACCTCGCCGCCGAAGTCGGCGTGGCCCGGGGTGTCCACAATGTTGATCTTCACATCGTCGTACACGCAGCTGCAGTTCTTGGCCAGAATGGTGATGCCGCGCTCGCGCTCGATGTCACCGGAGTCCATTACGCGCTCGGCAACCTGCTGGTTGTCGCGGAAGGCGCCGCTCTGGCGCAGCATCTGGTCCACCAGCGTAGTCTTGCCATGGTCAACGTGCGCGATAATGGCAATGTTGCGCAAATCTTTCCGTTCCATATAAAAACCTCGTTCCTGTTTCGGGCGGCGCTTGTGTGGGCACACCGCCCGGCTTTTGTATTCAACCAACGTAAGGAAGGCAGCACCGTGCGTTTTATGCACGGAATGCCTGTGGTTTCGTCAATTCACCGTCCTTTATAGTACGTCAACGAACGGTGCTTTGTCAAGAATCTACAAAGATTCGGCGTGAAGTTTGTCGTCTTTGTCCGAAACCTGCAGCCGGTGCAGCGGGGGGCTTTGTGGGTTTTGCCCTTTTGGGTAAAAAAGTGCCGGGTCAATGCGGATTTTCGCGCCCCGCCTCGGAAGGCCGGCGCCGGTTGGGCGGCGGCTGTGGGGCGGGGCGTCGTTGCAATTCTGCGGCCTGAAATGCTATACTAACTTCTGTAGGATTTTGTAGTATTGTGAAAAATATAGCCCGCGGATTCGGGCGTTGGAGGGGGAAGTGCGATGAACGTTTTGCAGTGGGGCAAGGCCCTGCCCGGGCGCTGGGCCAGAGCAGGCCGCCCCTATGGAACAGGCCTTATAAAATGGTGCGCGCTGGGCGTGGCCATGGGCCTTTTGGGGGGCGCTGTGGGCAGCGCCTTCCATCACTGTGTGGACGAGGCCACCGCGCTGCGCACGGCCCATCCCTGGCTGCTGGCCGGGCTGCCGCTGGCGGGCCTTGCGATTGTGGGGCTGTACGCGCTGGCGGGCTACCGGGAAAGCCACCCGGGCACGAACCTGGTGCTGGAGTGCGGCCGCAGCGGCGAGCCGGAGCCCCTGCGTCTGGCCCCGCTGATCTTCCTCAGCACGGCTCTCACCCACCTGTGCGGCGGCTCTTCCGGGCGGGAGGGGGCCGCACTTCAGCTGGGCGGCAGCATGGGCAGCGCCCTGGGGCGGGCGCTGCACCTGAACCGGGAGGACGAAAAGACCATGATCCTCACCGGGATGAGTGCGGTGTTCAGCGCCCTGTTCGGCACACCCCTGGCCGCGGCGGTGTTCTGCATTGAGGTGGCGGACGTGGGCCTTCTGGCCGAGGCTTCGCTGCTGCCCTGCCTGGTCAGCGCACTGACTGCTTTCTGGACGGCGGGCAGGCTGGCCGTGGTCCCCACTCGGTTTGCGGTGACGGCCCCCGCCCTTCTTCAGCCGCAGGACGCGGTGCGGGTGCTGGTGCTGGCCATCGGCTGCGCACTGGTCAGCCAGCTGTTCTGCTGGGCCATGCACACGGCGGAGCACGCCTACCGCCGCGCCCTGCCCAACCACGCCCTGCGCACGGCGGCGGGCGGCTGCCTGGTGATTCTGGCAAGCCTGCTGCTGCACGCGGCGGGGCAGGGGTGGGTGTACAACGGTGCCGGTGTGGGGGTCATCACGGCGGCGGTGGAGCAGGGAACCACCCCCTCAGCTCTGGCCTTTGTGCTCAAGATCGCCCTCACGGCCCTTACCCTGGGGGCAGGGTATAAGGGCGGCGAAATTGTGCCCACCTTTTTTGTGGGGGCTACGTTCGGCTGCGTGATCGGGCCGCTGCTGGGCCTTGCGCCGGGGTTTGCCGCGGCGGTGGGCATGGCGGCCTGTTTCTGCGGGGTGGCAAACTGCCCGCTGGCCAGCATCCTGCTCAGCATGGAGCTGTTCGGCGGCCAGGGAATGCCCCTGTTTGCGCTGGCCGTGGCCGTGAGCTTTTTGTGCAGCGGCCGGTGCAGCCTGTATACAGCGCAGCGGCTGGCCGTGCGCAAAACGAACGAACCGGCGAACCGAAACATGAATCGGACGGTGGAGGGAATGGACGATGACTGAAAAGCTGCACGTTCTGGGAACCGGCAACGCGCTGGTGACCCGCTGCTACAACACCTGTTTTTATCTGGAGTGGCCGGAGGGCGGCCTGTTGGTGGACTGCGGCGGCGGCAATGGAATTTTGCAGCAGATGGAGGATGCCGGGCTGAGGGTGGAGGGCGTTCACCATCTGTTTTTGACCCACGCCCACACCGACCATCTGCTGGGGGCCGTGTGGCTGGTGCGCATGGCCGCCACCGCCATGCGCAAGGGCAGCTATGAGGGGACGTTGACCATCCACTGCCACCCCACGCTGGAGCAGGCGCTGCGCACCTTCTGCACCATCACCTTGCAGAAAAAATTCACCGATTTCTTCGATGAGCGGATTCTCTTTTTGCCGATCAAGGACGGCGAGAGCCGGGACATTGCCGGGCGGACCTTTACGTTTTTCGACATTCACTCCACCAAAATGCAGCAGTTTGCCTTTACCGCCCGGATGGACTGCGGCAAGCTGGCCTTTATGGGGGACGAGCCGGTGAACCCGGCTTGCGAAGAACACGCCCGGAACGCGGCATGGCTGCTGTGCGAGGCCTTCTGCCTGCGGGCGGACGCCGAGCGCTTCAGACCTTACGAAAAGCACCACAGCACAGTGGCGGACGGTGCGGCCCTGGCGGCCCGCCTGGGGGTGAAGAACCTGGTGTTGTGGCACACCGAGGACAAAAGCGGCCTTGCCGACCGCAAGGCGCGCTACACCGCCGAGGCCGCGCAGCACTTTCAGGGCGGCATTTATGTGCCGGATGACCTGGACGTGGTGGAGCTGTGAGCGAAGAGGAAGCATTGACAAAAAAGGCCCCGTAAGGGGCCTTTTTTCGTGCGGAGGGGTGGTTCTTTGGGAGTGAGAAAGGCTTTGCCTCGCGGGGAAGCCTTTTTGCGCAGCCGTCAAGGTCACCCCATCAGCGCATCGCCGCCTGCCGGGCCGTTGTAGTCCAGCCAGATTGCGTTGCTGTATTCGCGCGTGGTCAATTCCGAAAAGCGCTCGTCGTTCCAGTAGCAGAGGCCTACCGCGTAGGCCAGCTGGTTCTCGTTCGAGTTTTTGACGGCCTCCGCAGAGGGAAGCCCCTGCTTCAGGATGTACCACTCGCTGAACCGGACGCTTACCCGATAGATCACCGAGGTCTGCGGGTCAAACAGCACCTGAACCTCGTCAAAGGTGCCGTAGCCCTGAAACGTCACCGACCAGAGCATGGCGCTGGCCGCGCCGCTCTCGGTGCTGCCCCGCAGGCTCACCAGCTGCCAGCCGGTGTCCAGCGGGCGCAGATTCTTCAAGTTTGTTTCATCCGGTGTATTATCGCTCGGAAGGGCCAGCATGAACTCCAACGGGCTGATGGGCACCGCCATGTCCTGCATCTGGTACAGGGCATCCCATCCGTTGATATCCCACTCCGGGATCACTCCGCTGCCGGCATCGCTCTCCGTCACATCATAGCCGAACTCGGCCAGGCGGTTTTCCGCGGTCGTCGACCAATCGGCCAGGGCATCCCAGGCGGCGTCCCGGGCGGCCTGGATGTCGGTCTGGGCGCTCAGGTTCACCCACTCCGTGTCCGGGTCCTCCAGCAGCGTCAGAATCTGCTTGGTGTTGGCGGTGCGCAGCAGGCTCTCATCCAGCTGCGTCACCTCGCCGATGGTGCGGGCCGGGGCTTTCCAGGCCTCGTACCAGTCCGGCAGTTTCATCACCAACGCGGTCACCAGAATCAGCGCCGCCAGAACCAGGGCGGTGGCTGCCCGATTTCTTCTGATGTTTTTCACGGCTGCACCTCCTCGTGGGGCGGCCCGGCCTTCTCCGGGGCCAGCTGGGCGGCAAAACCCGCCAGCGTGCCCTCGCCGGGGCGGCTGGCAAAGGCCAGGGGTGAACCGTGCAGCGCCGCAATGCGCTTGCACAGCGCCAGCCCAAGCCCCGCGCCGCCCTGGCTGCGGGCGCGGGATTTATCCACCATATAGAACGGCTCGGTGATGCGGCTCAGATCTTCGGGGGCCATGCCGCGGCCGTAGTCTCGCACGCTCAGCTCATAGCGGCCGTCCTTCATCCGGCCACGAAGCACCACCTTCTGCCCGGTGGTGCTGGCCTTGCAGGCGTTGTCCACCAGATTGTACAGCAGGGTTTTTACCAGGGTCGGTTCCACCAGAATCAGGGCAGGCTGACACCGGACCGACAGCGCCACCCCGTATTTCTTCGCCAGAAACCCGGTGGCCTGCTCCACCTCGGCACACAGGTGTTCCGCCTGCACCGGCTGCAGGTCACACTCGGTCTTTTCCAGCACCAGCAGGTCCAGCAGATGCAGCGACAGGCTCTCCAGCCGCCGCCCTTCCCGGTAGATATACTCGGCGGCCTCCCGCCGTTCCGCAGCGGGCAGGTCGTAGCTGCGCAGCATATCTGCATAGCCGATGATGGAGGTGAGGGGCGTTTTCAGCTCGTGGGTAAAGTTGCCCACAAAATCCTGCTGTCGGCGGGCGGCGGCCTCCAGCTGGGCCACCTGAGTTTCCACCGCGTCCGCCATCTGGTTGAAATCGCGGGCCAGCAGGGCCACCTCGTCCTGCCCTCTGCCCACCGGCACCCGCTGGCTCAGCTCACCCCCGGCAATGCGGCGGGCGGCCTCGCTCACCCGGCCCAGGGGGCGGGCCAGGCGGGCGCTGGTCAGAGCCAGAAGGCCGCTGCTGGCCAGGGCCACCGCCAGCAGCACCCCGCGGTACAGCCGGTAGCTGGCGGCCCGGTCGGCATACAGGTCGGTCAGGTCCATGGTGGTTTCCACATATACCTTCTGCCCGTTTTCCAGCAGGCAGCTGACCATCTCATAGGTCCAGCCCGCTTGTGTGTTCATCAGACAGGCCCACCGGCTTCCGGCTTCCAGCTGCTGGGCCTGGAGGCGGCCCGCCTCGTTCTGCAGCGCGTCCAGCCCGCCCACCGCTGTGGTGCTGCCGCCGGCATCGCTGCTCACCTGCTTGCGGAAGCCCTCGGCCAGATAGGCAGGCAGGCCCGCCTGGCTCACCGTGTGGTAGGCGGCGCACAGTGCATCGTTGCTGCTGGCGGCCTGCTGCTGGCGGGCGGCCAGGCTTTGCTGAAACCCGGCCTCCAGCATGGCGCACCCGCCCAGCCCGAAGGTGACCACCACGGCAAAATAGGCCACGGCGAAAATTTTAACGGCGAACTTCATGGCTCGTTCTCCTCATAGCGGTAACCAACCTTGTATACGGCGGCGATCCGCTTTTCCCAGCCCAGCTTGTGGCGCAGGCGCTGCACGTGCAGGTCCACCGTGCGGGTATCGCCCATAAACGGCTCGCCCCATACCCGCTCGTAGATGGTTTCCCGGTAGAGGGCAATGTTTTTGTTTTGCAAAAACAGACGCAGAATATCAAACTCCTTGGGGGTCAGGTCCACCGGACGGCCGCCTTTGGTTACGATGCGGCTGTCCAGATCCACCGTGATGTCCTCCAGCGTCACCCTGCCGCTGCCCTTGTGGTAGCGGCGCAGCACCACCTCCACCCGGGCCTGAAGTTCGGCCACGTCAAAGGGCTTGATGATGTAGTCCTCCGCCCCCAGGCGCAGGCCCTTTACCCGGTCCCGCACCTCGGTGCGGGCGGTGAGAAAAATCACCGGCGTGTCATACTGGCGGATGTATTCCATCAGTTCAAAGCCGCTGGTGTGGGGCAGCATCACATCCAGCAGGATCAGATCGAACCGCCGCCGTTCGACCCAATCCGCTCCTTCATCGCCGTCGCTGGCAATGGTGCAGCGATAGCCTGCCTGGGTGAGGCTCATGCGGATGAGGTTGGCAATGGGGGCTTCGTCCTCCACGATCAGAATGTCATACATGATGGGGGTTCCTTTCCGGGTTTTGGTTTGTCGGGGTTGCCGGGCTTTCCGTTTGAGTTCAGTATACCATAGATTGCGCCCGCGGGGCTGCCCTTTGCCCCGGCGGGCCGGCCGTGGGGTGCGGCCTTCTTTGCAAAAACTGTAACACCCGCTTGCGTCGGTTTTGCATCAACTTTGAGGGCAGACTGGGTGAGGAGGCGGGCGAAAGGCTTCCCCGAACCCATAATCATTACAGGCAAAAGAATAAAAGGGTGTGCAGCTTTGAACCGCCCCAGAAATAGTAGACATGCACAAAAAGAGACCCATGTAGGGTAAACCTCAACAGGACTGACGAAGCGAAAGCGGAGGCAGTCCTGTTTTTAGTTGGATGCGTTCGTGGTT
>Ga0129315_1000235_pt1 | contig 57329 bp, 47 predicted proteins | sample Cm827metagenome_FD_94432 | JGI IMG/M metagenome (GOLD analysis project Ga0129315, IMG submission 94432) | Eastern black-and-white colobus group fecal microbial communities from Wisconsin, USA - Cm827 metagenome | ecosystem: Host-associated > Mammals > Digestive system > Large intestine > Fecal... | reverse complement strand
CGGACGTTGCCATGGATGGCAACTGGAGCCGTGCCCGTGCGGTTTAGAACCGCTACTCACTTTTCGTCAGAAAATTCCCACCGGGAGACCTTACATCGAGGAAGGACATTCCGTCCGCCATGGACGTTCGTGGATTTGTTTCACTAACTTTCAATTTACCTGTCTTGTCCAATTATTCATGCTGCAAAGTTCTGACAACTTACAAAAATATGAAATAATTAACAATATTTACTTGTAATAGTAACATATATTTAGTAAAATACACGTAAGGGGTTAAAAATCCAATCCAACGGCTGGACAAAATACCCAAAATGCAGAATAAATGGAGGATGGGATATGAATATTTACACAACAGACAAGATCCGTAACGTAGTATTACTGGGCCATGGCGGCAGTGGCAAGACCAGTCTTGCAGAAGCCTTTGGTTATCTGTCCGGTATTACCTCCCGTATGGGCAAGGTAGATGACGGTAATACCCTCAGCGATTACAGTAAAGAAGAACAGAAACGTCATTTCTCTATCAGTACCTCCGTGATCCCCATTGAGTGGGAAGGATACAAGATCAATATTATTGATACACCGGGTTATTTTGATTTCGTGGGAGAAGTGGAAGAGGCAGTCAGTGCCGCAGGAGCAGCCATCATAGTAGTTAACGGCAAGTCCGGCATCGAAGTCGGCACCCAGAAGGCATGGGAGCTTTGCGAGAAATACAAGCTGCCCCGTTTTATCTATGTCTCCAACATGGACGTGGATAATGCCTCCTTCCGTCAGGTAGTGGAAGATATGACTAATCTGTACGGCAAGAAGATGGCACCGTTTCATCTGCCAATCCGTGAGAACGAGAAATTTGTAGGATACATCAATGTTATCACTGAGAGCGGTAACCGCTGGGAGGGTAAGGAAGTTGTTCCCTGTGAGGTACCGGATTACAGCCAGGCCAACCTGCAGATCTGCCGTGATACTCTGATGGAAGCTGTAGCCGAGACCAGTGAAGAATTCATGGAGCGGTATTTCGGCGGAGAGACCTTCTCTGAGGCAGAGATCCGTGCAGCACTCCGTACCAATGTCTGCGATGGCAGCATCGTTCCCATGACCATGGGTTCCAACATCCTGTGTCAGGGTATGTACACACTGTTAGATGATATTGTCAAATACATGCCAAGTCCCGAGAACAGAGAAGTGGCGGGCATCAATTTAAAGACCAATGAGATTTACCATGCGGATTACGATTTCGCCAAGGCAAAATCCGCCTATATCTGGAAGACCATAGTGGATCCTTTCATCGGAAAATACTCTCTGATCAAGGTAAACTCCGGTGTACTTAAGACCGACGACCTGCTGTACAACGTAGACCGTGACATTGAGGAAAAGATCGGCAAAATCTATGTACTGCAGGGCAATAAGCCCATTGAAGTCAGCGAACTGCATGCCGGAGATATCGGAGCACTGGCGAAACTGACTGCAGCGAGAACCGGCAACAGTCTCTCGACCAAGGCAACGACTATTAAATACGGCAAGTTCGATATTTCCACTCCCTATACCTACATGCGGTATAAGCCGAAGAATAAGGCGGACGTGGATAAGATATCCCAGGCATTGCAGAAGATGACTCATGAAGATCTGACCATCCGGGTGGTGAACGATTCGGAGAACCGCCAGACCTTACTTTACGGCATGGGCGACCAGCATCTGGATATCGTGGTAAGCAGACTGCTGAACGAATACAAAGTAGAGATTGAGCTGTCCAGACCGAAGATCGCATACAAAGAGACTATCAAGAAACAGTCCGATGTGGAATATAAGTACAAGAAACAGTCCGGTGGACACGGCCAGTACGGTCATGTAAAAATGCGTTTTTCACCTTCCGGCGATCTGACCAAACCCTATGAGTTCGCAACAGAAGTCGTAGGTGGTGCGGTACCGAAGAATTTCTTCCCTGCGGTGGAAAAAGGTATTCAGGAATCCGTAGGCAGAGGACCTCTGGCGGCCTACCCGGTAGTCGGTGTCAAAGCGGTACTGTATGATGGATCCTATCATCCGGTAGATTCTTCGGAAATGGCATTTAAGACCGCGGCTATCCAGGCTTTCAAGAAAGGTGTCATGGAAGCAGGCCCCGTTCTGTTGGAGCCCATCATGTCCTTAAAGGTTACCGTGCCGGATGCCTATACCGGAGACATCATGGGAGATCTGAACAAGAGAAGAGGCCGGGTGCTGGGCATGACACCCATGAGCGGTGGCAAGCAGATCATCGAAGCGGATATTCCCATGAGCGGATTATTCGGTTATTGCACAGATCTGCGTTCCATGACCGGAGGCAGAGGGGATTATTCCTATGAATTCGCTCGTTACGAGCAGGCACCTTCCGACGTACAGGAGAAGGAAGTAGCGGCCAGAGCAGCAAAGGTTGCGGAGAACAATGCAGAAGACTAACGAGTAATTACATAACATACACAACAAAAAGAGACCGGTTGGCTTTCCGGTCTCTTTTTCGGTAGTGCGCAGTAAATATCATCGATATCGCTGCATCAGATTGATCAGTAATGTGATCCATGCAAACATGATTCATCACCTCTCGTATACAGCATATGCCCCGGCAGACGAAAATATGCAAAAAACCATGCGGATAGAGCCGCAGTCCTTGACAGTATCGGGAAAACACGATAAAATAATCGATAGTTTTTTAACGACTTGAGAACAAAAAATTTAAATAGAAGGCTTCTCATAGTTTAGGAGGAAATAATTATGGCAGTACCTTACAATCACAGAGAGGTAGAGAAAAAATGGCAGACTGTCTGGGATGATGAAAAAGCATTCAAGACTTCCGACGATTTCTCCAAGCCCAAATATTACGCACTGGTAGAGTTCCCTTATCCTTCAGGACAGGGATTACATGTAGGTCATCCGAGACCTTATACTGCACTGGATATCGTAGCACGTAAGCGCAGAATGCAGGGCTATAATGTGCTGTATCCCATGGGATGGGATGCATTCGGTCTCCCTACCGAGAACTACGCGATCAAGAATCATATCCATCCCAAGATCGTAACCAAGAACAACGTGGCAAGATTCAAGAATCAGCTGCATTCCTTAGGTTATTCTTTCGACTGGGACAGAGAAATCAACACCACAGATCCCGAGTATTATCACTGGACCCAGTGGATCTTCTTAAAGCTGTTCAAGGCAGGACTGGCTTACAAAACGGAGATGCCTATCAACTGGTGTACCTCCTGTAAGGTAGGTCTGGCAAATGAGGAAGTAGTGAACGGCGTCTGCGAACGTTGCGGTTCCGAAGTCATCCGTAAGGTCAAGAGCCAGTGGATGTTAAAGATCACCGAATATGCTGACAAGCTGATCCAGGGACTGGATACCGTAGATTATATCGAGCGTGTCAAAGTCTCCCAGAAGAACTGGATCGGTAAGTCCCAGGGTGCCGAGGTTGATTTCACCCTGACAGGCAAGGATGAGAAGCTGCGCATTTACACCACCAGACCGGATACTCTGTTCGGGGTTACTTACATGGTAGTATCTCCGGAGCATCCTGTTCTGGATAAATATAAAGATGAGATCAAGAACTGGGATGACATCGTGGCATATCGCGAGATGGCTGCGAAGAAGTCCGATTTTGAACGTACCGAACTGGCAAAGGATAAGACCGGTGTCTGCATTCAGGGCCTGACCGCTACCAACCCCGTGAATGGCAAGGAAATCCCTGTTTGGGTATCCGATTATGTACTGATGACTTACGGTACCGGCGCTATCATGGCAGTTCCTGCCCACGATGAGAGAGACTGGGAGTTCGCGAAGAAATTCGGTATGCCTATCATTGAAGTTGTTGCAGGAAGTCCTGTCAGCGTAGAAGAAGCTGTATATACCGATGTGGCTGACGGTACTCTCGTGAATTCCGATTTCCTGAACGGTCTGTCTGTGGCAGAAGCCAAAGAGAAGATCATGAACTATCTGGAAGAGAAGGGCATCGGTAACCGCAAGACCAATTATAAATTAAGAGACTGGGTATTCTCCAGACAGCGTTACTGGGGTGAGCCGATCCCTATCGTACATTGCGATAAGTGCGGATATGTTCCCATTGATGAGAGCGAACTGCCTCTGCAGTTACCCGATGTAGAGAGCTACATGCCTACCGATACCGGAGAATCTCCTCTGGCTGCCATGACTGACTGGGTAAATACCACCTGTCCCTGCTGTGGCGGTCCGGCAAAGAGAGAGACCGATACCATGCCTCAGTGGGCAGGTTCTTCCTGGTATTACCTGCGTTATACCGATCCTCACAATGACAAGGCACTGGCAAGTCCTGAAGCATTGAAGTACTGGCTGCCGGTTGACTGGTACAACGGCGGTATGGAACATACCACACTGCATCTGCTGTACTCCCGTTTCTGGCACAAGTTCCTGTATGATCAGGGCGTAGTACCTACTCCCGAACCTTACCAGAAGAGAACCAGCCACGGTATGATCCTTGGCTCCAACGGCGAGAAGATGTCCAAGTCCCGTGGCAACGTTGTAAACCCGGATGACATCGTACAGGATTACGGTGCAGATACTCTGCGTACCTATGAGATGTTCATCGGCGCTTTTGATCTGAGCGCTTCCTGGAGTGAGGAAGGCGTAAAGGGCTGCCGCAGATTCCTGGAGAGAGTATGGAAGTTACAGGATATCCTGACAGACGAGGAAGGCTACAGCGCAGATCTGGAGACCAAGATGCACCAGACCATCAAGAAGGTCAGCAGCGATTTCGAGAACCTGAAGTACAACACCGCCATCGCGGCTATGATGTCCCTGATCAATGAGTTCTACAAGAAGAACTCTATTACCAGAGGCGAATACAAGACACTGCTTACTCTGCTGAACCCCGTGGCTCCTCATATCACCGAGGAACTGTGGCAGACTGCCGGATTCGAAGGCAGACTGTATCAGGCAGCATGGCCTGAGTACGAGGAAGAGAAGACCGTAGAGAGCGTTGTTGAGATCGGTGTTCAGGTCAACGGCAAGATGCGTGTGACCATCAATGTTTCCAAGGATGAGACCAGGGAAAATGTCATCGCCATGGCAAAAGAAGCTCTGGGAGACAAGCTGACCGGCAACATCGTAAAAGAGATCTATGTTCCCGGCAGAATCGTCAACATCGTAGTTAAGTAGTTCAGCCATGGACAATAAGTGAAATAAAATCATGCTTGCATGATTTTATGATCGAATATGTCCATGAGGTAAACGCCGTCTTATGAACAAAGGTAGTCACGTAGTGATGGAAAGCGTGATAACGCGACTTTGCGAATGGCGTTGGCTGAACGTTGAATAAAATAACTCTTGACAGACATTAAGTCTGCCGGGAGTTATTTTTTTGTGATCGGCTTTTCTCCAGAATATTTTCAATCTGACGAAGCTCCGATTCCGTACTGTATTTTTTGATAGCGGTGATGGCAGCCTGCATTTCCTGCGTGGTAAAAGTCAGGTGCTCCAGTTTCGCTTTACGCATGGCGGGCATGAGAAGTGCCATCATTTCTTTTTGACTTTTACCGTGCCCCTGGGCAAAAAGTTTCGAGAGAAAATCCAGTTTTTCTCTGGGGATGTCCTTCACGAGATCATCCTGCATCCAGAGGGGTGTCTTGGAATAGTCCATTTTTCTGACCTCCTGTGTCTGATTTTGCAGTGGAAAAAAGACCGGACAACATAGACGGATCCATGCCGGAGAGATCGGAGAAGCCTTCCGGGAACAATTCCTGCATGGTCTGCACCATTTCCATCATTTCCTGGAAATTATGAATATTGTCCATCATTTGTGTGATTTGTCGAAGAGCTGATTTCTGAGTCTCGTCGCACAAGGGCATGAGATCATTACACAGTTCAGTGGCAGTTTCTTCGTTTGCAGAAGAGGGAGCAATGCACAGAGAAGTCTCCGGATGCCTGCGAAAAAGTGTAAGCGTGTATTGCAACTCCGACATTTTTATGTAAACAGCAAGTCCTTTCAGCAGCCGGGGATCCATATAATAAGCCAGTATTTTCAGAATCTGAATGCGGTTGGAAGTGAATAATGTGTCAAAGGCCGCCGCCTTGTCGATTCTCTTATCATCCATGTACCGATACCTTCCTGCAAAAGAGTTACTAGTATTTTATGAGAGCGGCAGCATGCTTATGCCGATCAATCCTTCGGGGTACAGAAAAGTCCGTACCCCGGAGTGATCGTGCCTACAAAGCTCCGGGAGATCCCGGAAAGCAGTATCAGAGATTAGCAACCGCAACCGTTGTTGTTACCGCAGCCACCGCCGCAGAAGCAGGACAGAAGCAGGATCCAGATCAGCCATTCACAGCAGTCATTGCCGCCGCAGCCATTGTTGTTGCCCAGCAGTCCGCAGCCGTTGTTGTTACCGCAGCCACCGCCGCAGAACAGCAACAGGATGATCCAGATGCAGCTGTTGCCGAAGATACCGTTACCACAGTTGTTATTGCCGCAGGAATTATTGCAGCCGCAATTTGTAGCAGTTAAGTCACTCATTTTTAGTGCCTCCACATTTTATTTATGCTCTATTGTATGCGGGGGAGCCTGTCAATATTTCCGGAAAAGACTTGCAATAATTTCCGGATATAGTAAAATATAGATATCTATATAGACATGCATAGATTGTGAAAAGACAGATTTTAAATTAAGGATAGATAGATGGCACAGAAGATATATGTGGTAGAGGGGCGAAAGTTCCGCACGGAGGCGGATTATCAGAATGCCCTGAAGGATCAGCAGGTGATCGAGAATCTTCGGGTACAGACGAAGAAGATGAGCCTGGCAGACCAGAAGAAACTGCTAGAAGTGATCCGCAGCGGCAGGTGTAGATTCCATAGTATTCTGGGACAGGATTACATGGAAGAGCTGTCGGAGGACATTCAAAGACAGGAGGGAAAAGTACCGGAAACATCTTCGGCGAAAGGACATTCTCTTCAGAAAGAAAATACAAAAACAATCGGGAAGGCCCAAACTCCCAAAAATAGAAAAGAAGCATCAAAGAAAAAAGAAACTGTAAAAAAAGAAAGTCCTGATAAAAAAGTTCCCAAAAAGAGGCCGACAACAAAAAAGAAGACTTCTGTGAAGAAGAAAGCAGAACCGCAGTTTGACGAGGCAGAGATTGACAAAATCGTTCAGGAAGAATTGAAAAAACAGGAGAAACGAAGGAAACTTCTTGTGGTCTGTTGCAGTGTGATCGCAGTGGCATGCCTTGGCTATTTCGGAATTTATAACTGGTATAACATCCGTACTGCCGATAATTACAAGCAATTAAGTGAATTGAAGGATAAAGAGCCGGCAACCGGTCAGAATCAGGATCCTGTGATCCATTACACCGCGGATGAAACGCAGAGTACGCCCCCTCCGGTACTGGATGAATATAAAAATTTATTAAATAAGAACAAAAGACTAATCGGATGGGTAAAAATTGACGATACTAATATAGATTACCCTGTAATGCAGACAACGGATAATGAATATTATCTGGATCATAATCTGAATCAGGAGTATGATAAGAACGGATCCATTTTTATGGACAAGGACTGTGATGTGCTCAAGCCCAGTACAAACTTCATTTTATATGGACATCATATGAAGAGCGGGCAGATGTTCGGAAGCTTATCTTCATACAGCGACCAGAGCTATTGTGAGAAACATCCCTACATACAGTTTGACACCATCTATGAAAAAGGCCTGTATGAGATTATGTATGTATTCAGATCCCGGGTCTATAGTGAAGATGAAATCGTATTTAAATATTATCAGTTTATAGACGCCCAGAGCGAGCAGGAATTTGACTCCTATATGAATGATATGGCAGAGATGTCATTATATGACACAGGAGTCACAGCTTCGTTCGGTGACCAGCTTTTAACACTGTCCACCTGTGATTACCAGGAGAAAAACGGCAGATTTGTAGTGGTTGCCAAAAAGGTGACGACAAAGGAGTAAAGGATGACTAAGGGTAAAAAGAAGACTAACAGAAGATTAAAAAGGACAGTAAGGAAAACCCTGGGAACATTGTTCCTGATCTCAGCGATCGTAGTGGCAGCGATTCCTACGGAAGGACTGCGTGCGGAGGAAGATGCTGTGGCACAGGCGGCAGGACATACACATGCCGCTACACATACTTCCGGCAGTGCAAAATACAAGGTATCCATCCGGAAAGATGCGTCGGAGAAGGCAGCGGATCTGAAGGCTGGAAGCAATATACCCACAATGGATAATCTGATCCCGGAGGTTGCGGAAGGAACGACTATTTATACGACCGGTACCAACGAAACGGACGGCAGTAACTACCAGTTCGCTTATATCCAGAACGGAGGTGACTGGTCTGCAATCCTGTTAGGATATAACAAGGACAATACCTTGCCCAATAATACATTGACCATTCCGAACACGGTTAATGCTTACATACAGCCTACCGGTAACCTGGGTACCGGTAACGGTTACGTGGCTGCCAACAGATTGGGAAATCCTCTGTATTATGAAGCAGTTACGCCACATATCAGAATGGTAGACGATACGTCGCAGCCAATTCTGGGGGATGATGGAGTCACTCAGGCAAAAGACCCTATTACAGGCAAACTGTTATATGTACAGGTGGAAGAAACCTATTATACCGGTGAGATCAAGCCCTGCTATGCAACAGATAATGCATGGAAAAACATGGATGTTCTGACACAGTTCTTCTATTATAAAGAAGGCGCTACCGGCAAAACTGTATTTAATGCTGAGGATGAGAGCGGTGATCCGGCAACTTATGCGAACTATGCCAATGCACTGGACAGTGATCATCAGTGGATTAAGGATGGTAAGGTAAGATATATCGGTAACCAGTATCTGGATTCTACACTGGATCCGGATTCCAATACATATAAATGGAGTATTCCTTCCGGTGGCGGTTATATCACCGAGGCTAACGCATCCAAGGGTATTTTTGCTCAGGCAGGTAACATCGGAACTCTGATCATTGGAGAAGATCTGATCGGTATCGGTAACTGTGCTTTTTATGAATGTACCGGTCTGGATTCCATTTCTTTCGGTAATGGTATCAAAGTAATCGGTAACTATGCTTTCGCCGGTTGCGGAAGCTTAAGAGATGTTGCAATCCCTGATTTATGTAGTCTGGGACAGATTGGAGATCATGCTTTTTACAGTTGTACGAACCTGACGAAGTTTACTTTGCCCATCAATGTCAGCTATGTCGGAGACTATGCTTTTGCGGAGTGCCGTTTCTTAAGCGACTTTGTAATGTGTAATTATGGCGATGCCAATGACAGAAGCAATCTGACAGAACTGGGTTGGAATGTGTTTGAAAACTGTGAGACCCTTTCTTCTCTGACCTTCCCGGCAAACTACAATGAAGCAGTGGATATTTCCCTGGTCAAGGGATGCAAGAACTTAAGATATATCACTGCCCGCAGCAAGAAAATGACATTTACGGAGAAGGAAGACGGGGATGTTTATTGCTTTGACTGCTTTAAGGAAATGCTGTCAGGTGATCCGGTAAACGGAACTTTCTACTTCGAGGGAAGAGACGATTCCACGATCCATAGCTTTACCAGAGAGAACTGTTTTGCATTTAGTTATATTGACTATAATTCCGAGACTACACAATATGAGAAACTGGACAAATATGAACTTACGGTTCAGGATCCTAATGTGACCGGGAAGACAGGTAGATCTACTTATGTGGTAAATTCCAACAATGAATTGATATCCAGTACGGTAGGAGAAAATGTATCGACACTGGAGATTCCGGATCCTATCGGACCTTACCATATTTATAATATTGGAGCCAACATTTTTGCCAACAACTGTAATCTGACCATGGTATCCTTACCCGCCAGTGTTGTATCTGTAGGAGCCAATGCGTTTAAGGGTTGTCATAATCTGGCAACAGTGATCTTCAATAACAGTTCTGTTGCAATAGGAACAGATGCTTTTAAGACACAGGATTATACAGGTGCGGCTCATAGAGGAAGCTGTACCGGTGTGAAAAATGACAGTGACAATTCACCCAGTGTAAAACTTACCTTTGTAGGAGAGGTTTCGCCGACCTCCACTCCTTACCTGTATGCCATGAGTGAGGATGGAAGATATAATAACGGCAGTCAGCTGAAGACTTATGTCAGATATTGCAGTGGTTGGCCGACCAATCTGGTGGTACAGTACAATGAGGAAAAGGGTGTCAGTGAACTGATTGATTTCCCTGCTTTCTCGCAGCTGAGCGGATATACAAATGAAACAAACTATCCTTATCTGACAGATGCTCAGAGAAAAGCTGCAGGGACAGCATTGGATAAATATACGCACAACCAGACTCTGACAGAAGACCAGAAGCAGTTTATCGACTCTGCACTGAATGTTGTAATACCTGAGGGTATTCAGGCAATTAAAGACGGACTGTTCGTTGAGAAAGAGAATGCGGATGTAGCTGCAGCCAGCCTTAAGGAAGATAAGACCGTTACCATATATGGTCTGGACACCATTGAAGCAAACGACTTCAGAAGCGAGGATGGTACGGATGCTGCCCAACATCTGAAGGCAGTTAATATACTTGGTAATACGGCATCCATTGCAGCAAATGCTTTTGAAGGCTGTGCAGCATTGGAAACAGTCAATATCACCGGAAATATGAGTTCCATCGGGGACTACGCATTTAAGGATTGCCCTGCATTGGATGATGTGACATTATCCGGAACCATCAGCAGTCTGGGACTGATTCCGTTTACCGGATGCAATCAGCTGAGCAATGTGGCATTCCTGGGAAATGACTATTTCAGCTGTGATGAGTCCATTATTTATGGAATGAGCGGTGGTGCCAAGGCAAGGATTATTGAGTGCCTGAAAGGCAGAACCAGTAAATATGTAAAGCCTTCTGAACTGGCAGGGGTTACTTCCATTGCACCCAGAGCATTCCAGGGATGTGATGCCCTGAGAGAAATCGATCTCACGGAAAGTAAGATTACAACGGTGCCGGAATATGCCTTTGCAGATACAGCGGAAATGCGTACGATTAAGCTGCCCACTACCTGTACCACTATTGAAGATTATGCGTTCAAGAACAGTGGTATGGATCGGTTGGAGGCGAGCCAGTATCTGAACCTTATCGGCCAGCATGCATTTGATGATCTGCTCAAGGCAAATCCGAAACCAGAGGATGTGGTGATCTGCAGTCCGGAAAACAGTTACTTGTATAATTACGCAAAGTTAAAGGGTTTTACAGTAGATACTACTCCCCTGGTAGAGTATTTTACCGTTAACTTCAGAGACTGGAATGAAGAATTAGGCAGCTATGCGCTGGTACCTGATGCAGAGCAGAGAGTTAAGGGCGGTGAAGCTGCAACGCCTCCAACTCCGGCAGGTAAGAGTGGAGAGGTGTTCCAGTATTGGGATCCGGATCCCAGTGAAATCACAGCAGATGTTACAATTACTGCTATGTACAGCAAGGAAGATCCCGATGCCAACAAGCTGACGGTAACCTTTGAAAACTGGGATGGTACTGTCATTAAGGAAATCAAAGTGTCCTCCGGCGGCAGCATCGCAGATGCGGATCTGCCCAATACCTCCAATCTGGTGAGAGACGGTTATGTCTTCACCGGATGGGACAGAGAACTGACCAATATTACAGAGTCCTTTACCACCAGAGCAGTATACAAAGCTCTGAGTGAAGACGATATTGTCATCCGTTATATTAATAGCGTGACCAAGGAAGTATTCTATCAGACCACGATCAAGAAGGGATCTGTTGCACCCAGCATTCAGACTCCTACGGTCAGCGGATATACTTTCAAGGAATGGTTACCGGATATTGCAACGGCACTTACCGAAGATACAGATTTCTATGCGGTATATGAGACCAGTAGTTCCAATAACGGTGGAACGACCAGCCCGGGAACCGGTACCAGTCCGAATCCCGGCACCAGCACCAGCCCGGGAACCAGTACCAGCCCCGGAACGAACGGTACGACAGCTAAGATGTATACCCTGACTGTTAAGAACGGATCCGGATCCGGAAGCTACATAGCAGGTTCCCAGCCGATCATCGTAGCGAATGACCCTGCGGCAAACCAGCAGTTCAGCAGCTGGTCCATTGATCCCGGTAATACGAAGATTGCCAGCAAGGTATTGTCTGCTACAGTAATCACCATGCCGGAAGCAAATGTAACTGTAACTGCAAACTATACGGCAAAATCAAATAGTGGCAACAGAACCAGTACTTCTACCGGAAGCGGTAATTCTACGAATTCCAATTCCAACAGAAGACCGAACAGTACTACAACAGGAAATGTCTCCGGCGGCAGAACCACCGTTGTCATTGACAAGAACGGTCTGTCTAATACCGGTGTGGTATCCGCTACGGTAAACGGATCTTCCGATAACTTTGTGATCAAGATCACCGAAAGTGCATCTGCTTCCGAGGAAGTAGTAAAGGCTCTGATGGCTGAGTACGGCAGTGATCTCAGCGCGATCAAGTATTTCCCGATGGACATCAGTCTCTATGATTCTACTGGTAATACCAAGATCACGGATACTACAGGTTTGTCCATCAGCATTACCCTGCCGATCCCGGATTCTCTGATCACCTATGCAGGTAACAACAAGGTGGCAGGAGTGGTGAACAGTAAGTTAGACAAGCTGACACCGAAGTTCTCCACGATTTCCGGAGTATCCTGCATTACCTTTACGGCGGAGCATTTCTCACCGTATGTGATCTATGTGGATACGAACAACCTGACAGCCGGAACAATCGCAGACAGCACTCCTAAGACCGGAGATGCCATTCATCCGAAGTGGTTCCTGTCTCTGGGTCTTGCATGTCTGTCCATGGTATTCTTCATGAAGAAGGATAAGAAGACTCTGCGCAAGGCAAGAGCCTAGTGAAAATAAAGGATGGGAAGGTTTATGAATCATAAAAAGTGGGTAGTTGCATTGGCATTGATAGCTACCGCATTGATCCTGACACATCTTCCTGTGTCGGAGGCAGATGCGGCAGCGTCTGCCTCCGATTTTCAGATTGAAGGCAGTACACTGACAAAATACAGAGGAAGCGATGAACGTGTCACGATTCCCGATACAGTGGAAGTCGTGGGTGAGAGTGCTTTTGAAAATAACCAGAAGGTACAGCTTGTTGTGGTTCCCAAGTCGGTGAAGCGCATGGATGCCTATGTCTTCTGGGGCTGTGATAATCTGGAAGAGGTTGTACTTGGCAAAGGTCTTACCTCAGTGGATGAATATGCTTTTTCAGGATGCACCGGACTGAAACAGATCACGATCCCTGAGAATGTACAGAGTATTGATGCACAGGCATTTGCCGGATGTACGAACCTTACGGATATTTATATTCCGGACACGGTGACAAGCATCGCAGACGATGCATTCTTAAATTGTGATAACGTAACGATTCATGCGGACGAAGGTAGCGTGGCTGAAAAGTTTGCACAGAAGCTGGCAGAGCAGAAAAGTCAGAGTCCTCTGGTAACGGCAGCGCCGACGGCGACACCGGCGGCAGACGGAACTTCGGATTCACAGGCAACAACAGAGCCTGCCCCCACTGAAACGCCGACCCCTGCACCGACACCGGTGCCCGGAAATGTGATCGGCAGTACCTTTGTCGTAGGAAATCATGCGATGGTTATGATGCTGCCTGAGGAAGAAACTGTGCAACAGGGCTATACGGAACCGGTAGCAGGACAGGAGACTGACGGTGAACCGCAGGATATCACAGCGGAAACAGAAGACGGAAAAATTCCGGAATGGAAATATTATCGTGACCAGTCGATCAAAGCAGTGAGTATACCAGAAGGAACCACGGAGATCGGACGCTTTGCTTTTTCCAGAAGCTCGGCAGAAAGTGTGACGTTCCCGGAAGGTGTGACCACTATTGATTATGCAGCATTTTATCACTGTGATGATCTGAATAGTGTGATATTGCCGGATACGGTGACCCGGGTGGAAGCCAAGGCATTTACGCATACCGGATGGATGGATGATTTTGAAGAAAACAGCATGGATGATTACCTGATCAGCGGGGACATTCTGGTGGCTTACAAGGGGGACCTTCCCGAAGTGACCATACCGGATGGTGTTCGTGTGATCGCTGATGAAGTGTTCCGCAGCCATACGGAACTGAAAAAGGTGCATCTGCCTGCAAGTGTCACCAATATCGGTGACAGCGCATTCCCGGAGGGAATCGAAATTATAAATGAATAAGGGTCAGATTTTACCGACACCAGGATAAGAAACCGGCATAAGATAGAATAAGTCTTATGCCGGTTTTGTCTTATTTTACGGGGAAGGAACAAGATGCAGCGGGTAAGGGAACAGGTACAGGTGCCGGAACAATTGCATAGTGGGGCAGGACGTGTGAAATCTGTGACTGTTGCTGTGCTGGATACCGGGGAGCGTGTTATTATAATGTCAAGTTAGTAAGAACCCGACAGAAATGAGGGTTCCCGCTGATTTAGTCCTACGAAAAAAAGCCAAATCAATGGTCATTTTGAGTTAGGATGAGCTCATTTTATAATTCAGAAAACAGAAATTGCATTTATTTAACACGCAGTACATTGATTGTGACATTAGGCATTTTCTGCCTAAACAACTGAATATTGTAAATTTAGATAGGACTAAATTAGCTTTCGACCAAAGTATGGGTAACAGTGTTTGCTGTTCTTTGAAATGCTGACTTAGTCCTACTTTTTTTGCCCGGAAAAGGAGGATATGGGATGGCAATGACAAAGCGAGAGCTGATTGAGTTCTTAAATGAACTGGTGGAGTTAGCCAGTGAAGAAAACAGACCGAGAGCAGTCTTGGTAAAGGAAAAGATGATTGCTGACTTTGAGAGAAGTTATGAATTTGAAAAGGAGGCTGAGAGAAAAATATCATATCTGCCGCCACATTATATAGCAGCCATGCCAGATGATGTACAGGAAGAAATCAGACAGAGAGTAATAGCGGCATTGACGGAACATGGTGAGTGTACTCCTGAGAATGTTCAGAGGGCGATGGATTCCAAAATCTACGACTTGAGTGACTTAATTGACATTAGGGAATATGTGGAGCGTATTGAGGAAGAAAATCGCAAGAAAAGAGAAACAGGCAGGAGGGGCGGCAGATGATAAAGATAGTGATAGGAATCGTAATTGCAGCAGTGTGGATTACATTTTTGGCACTTGCAAAGGCAGCGGGAATGGCAGACAGAAGATTGGAAGAAATACAGAGGCTTACCGCAGAGGGAAAGGCGGGTGCTGCCAGTGGGAATTAATGTAAAGGTAGAAAAATACCCAAAGCAGAAAAATGTGATTACTGCCGAGGCAAAGCTGGAAAGAGATTTAAAAAGCTGTATGCGGTGCAAGTTCTTTTATGGAAATAACAGACAGTGTATCGCAAAGAAATGTATTAAGAATGAGGTACAGACAAACAGACCAAAGCAGGAAGTAAACAGTATATGTGTCGGTTGTCCGTACCGTCAGTCAGAGCTTTATTGTTTCCCATGTATGAGAAAGCTGCTTGGGAAAGAGGAAAAGGAGACGGAAATTGCTGATGAAATGGAGGAAAAGAAAGATGGGTAAACATATTGAAGTAATCGGAGTAGACCACGGATGGTCCGGCATGAAAACAGTCACACAGATATTTACATCTGGAGTAAAGGAGATCACAACGGAACCGGCGTTCTGGAGCAATGTGGTGGAATACAATGGTTCATATTATAAGGTAGGCGGTAAGCGGCTTGAAGTAAGAGAAGTCAAGGTGGAAAATGAAAACTTTTATATTCTTACGCTTGCGGCGGTGGCAAAGGAATTAAACAGACGGGGAATGAGAAATGCAGATGTTCTCTTATCCGTGGGATTGCCACTTACAAGATTTGGAGCAGAGAAGCAGGATTTCATTGACTACTTATCGAAAGATAGGGAAGTGACCTTCCGTTTTGAGAATGAGCAGTACCGGATTAAAATTGCGAGGGTGTCCGTATTTCCACAGTGTTATGCAGCGGTTGCAGACAGAATGAAGACTCTCCCGAAAAGGGTTGTGGTTGTGGATATTGGAAGCTGGACGATAGACATTATGCCGATTGAGGAATCTGCACCAAATGAGGCGGAGTGCATTACTATCCGGGAAGGTTTGATCAAGTGCATGAGAACCATTAACGAGGAGTGTATGAGAAAGTATGGCAAGGAACTTTCAGAGGAGGATATTCAGGAGATTATGCGTACCGGAAAGCACGAAAAACTGCCGGAGAAATACCTGATGATTGTGCAGGAGTGTCTGAAAGCCTATGTGGAAAAGGTTTACAACATCCTTTTAGAGCATGGCTATAATCTGGAAGTGACAGAAATCGTATTTGTCGGTGGCGGGGCAGGTGTAGCGAAGCGTTTTGGAAATTATGACGGAGAAAACATCCAGTACATTGAAGATGTCAGGGCAAATGCAAAAGGATATGAATATCTTGGAAAGCTGTTTCTTTCCACCCACAAAAAAGAGCTTGGATTGGGGTGATATAAATGGCAAGGACAAATGTGGCGAATCACAGCCTGCGTCTGAATCTTGACAATGAGCAGCACAGGAGAGTGGAAAAGGTATTAGCAGGTTTGAATCTTGATGTGCATAAGTCCATCAATCAGTTTCTTGTGGAAGCGGCTGACTGCTATATCCGTAAGTTAGAGGGTACAGAACTGACTTATGAGGATGTTCCGAAGCAGGAGAAGATTGCTTATGTCACGATGGAAGATTTGGACAGGCTGCGGGGCGAGTTGAAAGACGAACTTCAGAGAGAAATTATCAGCATACTTGCTTCTTCACTGATAGCCGGGAAAGTCATTCAGATGCCGGAGCTAAGAACTGTCAGAACAGAAGCAGAGCAAAATGCAACAACAGAAACAGAGGAAGCAGATGAAACAACCATAGGTCTTGCTTCCTCATGGGGATAAGGAAAGGGGAGACGGTTATGGCAGGAATGATTTTAAGAAAGACAGGCGTGGTATTACTTACCATACTAAAAGGACTGCTTCATGCGGCACTGATGATTTTGAAACTGTTGTTTGGTGGAATTAAATTATTTCTGCTGCTGTTTGCCCTGATTGCAAGGATTATACTGTCTTTTGTGGGAATTGCTGCCCATGACCAGGGGTGAGTATGGAGGATCTGTTGTCAAAAATTTATGACAAAATTGCATTTTATGAAAAAGACGGTATTAAATGTGGGGAAGACTTTGACCATGATGTAAACGAAATTCTGGAACCACTGAAGGAAAGCAGAACAGAGGAAGAAATTGAGGACATCCGAGAACTGATATATCAGGCAGCCTATTCCGCAGAAAAATATGGGTTTTATATCGGCGTCCGTTTTATGTTCCGTCTGTTTGCGGAAATCTGGGAAACAGGAGGTTAAAAGCAGCTAAGAGGGGAGGTGAAGAGTATGTGGAGATATAAGTTTTATATGGCGTTCAGAAAGGATGCGAAAATCAAGAGATTCATGGCGTACATGAGCAGAATGTAGTAGAATAAAAGGAGATAAGGATGAACCGAATACGGGACCAGCCCTTTATGTGAATTAAGAACAAAGCATAAAGAATCAGAAAAGTTCCGTAAACAAAAATAATACAGTTACCCCATGAGGGGCAGTTTACGGAATAAGCCGCCTGTCTCTCATGGGAGAGAGGACAGGTGGCATTATGAAAAGATTAGTTATTCTTTTAACCGTATGTACTCTGGTTTTGGCAGGATGCAGCGGTGGAAAGGAACAGACGGTAACAGACGGTCAGGGCATGGAGACAGCTTCAAAGCCGGAAGAAACACAGGAGGCAGAAGCTTTGGCAACAGAAGATATGGATATGGAAACTGAAAAGCCGAAAGAACCGGAGAATGATAATGAACCGCAGAAATCGGCAAAAGAAGAAAAGGAAGGGGCGGAGTCTGCTTCGGAAACTGAAAAGCCACGGCAGAGTGGAGAACAGGATAAAAAAACTGCTTCTTCAGAAGAAAAGAAAAAGGAAGTGTCAGTTGATAAAGATACATCGGCATCGGCTTCCACAGAAAAAAAGCCGGAAAAAGAACCAAAGGCTGAAACTCAGCAAGAACCGGAAACGGTGGCATATGATCCATATCAGGTAGTCTCACTTGCAACTGACAAGACGAAGGCTTATGGCAAGATTTCCATACCGGAGGATTTGGACATGATGCTCGCAAATGGTGAGATAACCAAAGCAGAGTATGATGAATACTATCCTTACGATGGAGCAGGATATTACAGCGTATTTGTAGAAACGGACTTAAATCAGGCAGCTACCACATCAGGCAGGAAGCTTGGTTCGGTAGAAGGAATAGCAGATTATATTGCTGAAATGCTTTCCTTAGAGACAGTTCCTTATTTCTACATAGAATATGCCGGTATTTACTCCCAAAAAGGTACGGATTTCTATGAGTTCCGGTGTTACCGTGCATAAAAGAAAAGCAAATACAAGGTAAAAGTACAGCAGGCTGATTTACGGTCTGCTGTTTTTTTACCCAATTTCGAGGAGGAAATAAAGTGAAACAGAGATTAAAACGATGTATGGCAGGATTTTTAGCCATGCTTACGGTATTTACGACTTTGTTTGCCAATGGGACGACAGCCTTTGCAGCAAGTGCCAGTGCAAGGATTGCATTCTGGAATGCTTCGGTAAAGGATTCCGGTGAGGTAAGCGAGTTAAAGGCAGGATATAAGCATGGAAAAATCCTTTATGCAGTGCTTGACGGGAATGCGGCATACTGCATGAATTTCGGGCTGGCGGCAGATGGCGGTCAGCTTATGAACAGTTATGAAAATGCCAGCACAAGCATGACTGCCGCACAGGAAAAATTGTTAAGCTACTGCTTATACTATGGTTATGGTACGGACAGTGCAAAGGCTCCGACCAATGACCAGTGTGACCGGTTTATTGCGACACAGGCAATGGTGTGGGTGATTGTAGGAAATATTTATGGTACGGATAGTGGTGACTCGGCAGCAAAAAAACTCTGTAATACAGCACCGAACCCGACAAGCTCCTATGATTATTACAAGACGCTGAAAAAGAACATCAATGCTTCCTATTATGCGTCGATACCGAGCTTCGCAGATTCCAGACAGAGTAAGGCTCCGACCTATGAGCTGAAATGGAATGAAGCAAACCAGAGATTTGAAACAACCCTGACAGACAGTAACGGTGTGCTTGGAAACTTTTCGATTTCCCTTAGCGGTTACTCTGTTGATAAGAGTGGAAACAAAGTTACCATTTCCCAAAAAGAGGTCAATACAAATGCCACCACTGCGACAATGGATTCTACCACAGGGGCAGTGGAGACTACATCAAGCTGTGTGTTCTGGCTGACCGATAAATCCGGCTATCAGGAGTTCGTATCTGAAAAACCGCAGGCAGATCCGATTCATGCGTATTTCAAGGTTAAGACGGAAAACATCGGCTACGGAGAGATTACAAAGCAGGATGAAGAAAGCGGCGTGAAGTTATCCGGTGCAGTCTATGGGATTTATTCCGACAGCGGATGTACAAATCTTGTGGATAAGCTGACCACCGGTTCAGACGGTAAGGCAAAATCAAAGGCTCTGGTTGCAGGCACTTATTATGTGAAAGAGATTACTGCTCCGAAGGGATATGTGCTGAGTAACAAGGTTCATACCTTAACCGTAAAGGCAGGACAGACGACTTCCTTTACTGCTACGGACAAGGAACAGCTTGGTGCGATTACCATTTATAAAGAGGGTGAAGTGATTTCCGGATGGAACGGCAGTAACTTCACTTATGAAATAAAAAAGCTGCCGGGGGCGGTTTTTAAGGTAACAGCAGGGGCAGATATTTATAAGGCAGACGGAACAAAGGTGCATAACAAGGGGGATGTGATTGCAGAAAACCTTGTAACCGGAACAGACGGACAGGTGGTGCTTACAGACCTTCATTTAGGCACTTATGTGGTGACGGAGACAAAGAGCATTGACGGTTACACCATCAACACCACTCCCCAGACCGTAAAGATTGAGTATAAGGATCAGACGGTAAATGTGCAGTATGAGGCAGCTACTATTCAGAATGCCAGACAGAAAGCGGAAGTATCCGTTGTAAAGAAGGATTCTGAAACAGAAAATCCTCTGGATGGTGGAAAGTATACTCTTTATGCCGGAAATGACATTAAGAACTATGCCGGACAGGTCATCGTGACAAAGGGGACGGCATTGCAGACCGTAACAACCGGAGAAGATGGAAAGGCAGCCTACACATTAGACCTGCCGATTGCTAACAGCTACTACATTTCTGAAACCCAGGCACCTTTTGCTTATATCAGAAACAGCAGCGATGTTTACAAATTCAACTTCAACTACCTTCCTGAAACAACACCAAAGGCAGCATTCAGCCATACCTTTGAAAACGACAGAACAACAGCCAAAATTCACATTTATAAGGTGGATAAAGAAACAGGAAAGGCAGTTCCACAGGGGGATGCATCCTTAGAGGGTGCAGTCTATGGTTTATATGCCCGTAATGACATTGTTCACCCTGACGGGACAACCGGTGTGGTATTTAAGGCAGGAGATTTGATTGCCACACTTACCACGGACAGGAACGGAGAGGCAGAAGTAAACAATCTGTATCTTGGTAACTATTATGTGAAGGAAATCACTCCATCCGAGGGGTATCTTTTGGACGAGGAGGAGCATGACCTTGTATGTGATTATGAGGGAGATCTGGTGGCGGAGGTTTCCAGAAGCACCACTTCCAAAGAGCAGGTCATCAAGCAGCCGTTCCAGTTGATCAAGGTTTCCGATAATGGAGAAGATACGGAAAGCCCGCTTCTTTCCGGTGCAGGTTTTACGGCTTATCTGAAATCTTCATTATCCGTAAAGGAAGATGGCAGCTATGATTTTAAGTCGGCAGTTCCTGTAATCATCGGAGCAGATGGAAAGACAGAGATTTTCTCTGATGAAAAAGGTCATGTGGTATCCATTGCAATTCCTTACGGAACTTATGTGGTGGTGGAGTCCACAACACCTCACAACATGGAAACAATCAGACCTTTCGAGGTAAAGATTACGGAGAATAATCCGACGACACCGCAGGTATGGAGAGTATTCCTTGACAGGGAATTTACCGCAAAGCTGCGTATCGTGAAAAAAGACGCAGATACCGGAATGACGGTACTTGTTCCCAATGCGGAATTTAAGATTTTCAACATGGATACAAACAAATATGTGGAGATGATTACCACTTATCCGTCAAAAGAAACACACACATCATTCTTTACAGACAGTGACGGAGATCTGATTCTGCCGGATGTATTACCTCTTGGCAATTACCGTATTGAAGAAGTGGCAGCACCGAATGGTTATGTCATCAATAAGGACTATGTAACCGTACAGGTGGATACGGATACCTTCTATGAAGTTGATCCTGACACTTATGAAGCCATTATCACGGTAGAATATGAAGATGCTCCTGCTGTGGGTGAGCTTACGGTAGAAAAGAAGGGAGAGGTATTAGATGCCTATAAGGGCGGTCTGTTTGCATCTTCCTTAGATAAGGAGTTTGTCTACAGGGAAGGCTCCCTTGCAGGTGCGAAGTTTGAAGTCTATGCGGCAGAGGATATTTTCACAGCCGATATGCAGAATGATGAAAACGGAAACAGAACAAAGTATTATTCCGCAGGGGATCTGGTGGCAACCCTTGTTACCGGGGAAGATGGAAAGGCAACACTTTCTGATTTACCTTTGGGAAGCTATAAGGTTGTGGAAGTGGAAGCTCCTTACGGATATGTATTAAATGAAAAAGAACAGACAGTTACCTTTGTGTATGTGGATGATAAGACTCCGGTCATTAAAGAGAGCGTGGTTTTTGAAAATGACAGACAGAAGGTTTCATTATCTGTTGTGAAGCTGGATAAAGAAACAGAGCTTCCGGTTTCCGGTGCAGAGTTTGGACTGTATGCAAAAGAGGATGTTTTCAATGTGGATGGAAAGGTCATCATTGAAAAAGATACCCTGCTTGAAACAGCCGTGTCCGGCACAGACGGTAAAGTAACATTTGTGAAGGATTATCCTCTCGGCACTTACTATGCAAAAGAAATCAAAGCTCCTCTCGGCTATGTATCATCTAAAGAAATCGTAGATTACAAAGCAGCATATCAGGGACAGGAGATTAAGACTGTGAAGCTGGAGTCCGAATTTGTCAATACACCTACCACAGTGGAAATCACAAAGACAGACCTTACAAGCAAGGCAGAATTATCCGGTGCAACTCTTTCCGTAATTGACGATAAGGGAAATGTGATTGACACATGGACTTCCGTGGCAGGAGAGGCACATGTGATTAAGAGACTTCATGCAGGAGAAACCTATACACTTCGTGAGGAATTTGCTCCTTACGGATATTTGCAGGCAGAGGAAATTCAGTTTACCATTGCTGATACAGAAGATGTGCAGCATGTGGAGATGAAGGATGAAGTACCAACCGGAACCATTATTATCAATAAGGACGGGGAATTTTTATCCGACATCAGTCTTGTGAAGGGACACTGGTATGATTTTGTGTTTGATTACTTCAAGAAGTCTCTTGCAGGCGTAACCTTTGAGGTATATGCGGCAGAGGATATTGTAAGTCCCGACGGACTTGATACGGTTTACTATGAAAAAGATGCCCTTGTTGCGGAAATCGTAACAAACGATAAAGGAATTGCAAGTATTGAGAATCTTCCGTTAGGTAAGTATTATCTTGTGGAAACAAAGACACTGGAAGGCTTTGTATTAGACAGCACACCAGTCATGGCAGATTTATCCTATGTGGACCAGTACACAAAGATTGTCTATGCCGGTATGGAAGTAACCAATGAAAGACAGAAGGTAGAGGTTACTGTCGTTAAGACGGATGCAGAGACGAAGAAAGAGCTGGAAGGAGCCGTGTTTGGTCTTTATGCGGCAGAGGACATCACAAATGCAGACGGTAAGGTTATCGTGAAAAAAGATACTCTTGTGGAAAAGGCTGTGACAGGCACAGACGGTAAGTGTGTATTTTTAAGTGACCTTCCGCTTGGTCAGTATTATGTGAAAGAAATCGAAGCTCCAAAAGGATATGTGTTAAATGAGGAAAGGTTTGCAGTGGATGCTTCTTACCAGGGCAGTGATGTGAAGGTTATTAAACTGGAAGCAGCTTTTAGCAACCATCCGACAAAGCTGGAAATTTCCAAAACAGACATTACCGGGGAATATGAGTTAAAGGGTGCAACCCTCTCCATTATCGACAAAGACGGAAATGTGGTGGAAACATGGAAGTCTGACGGAAAGACTCACCACATCGAGCGTATTCCTGTGGGCGAATATATCCTTCGTGAAGAAGCAGCCCCTTATGGTTACAAGATTGCCAATGAAGTGAAATTTACCGTTGAAAACACAAAGGAAATCCAGAAGGTATCCATGAAGGACGAGCCGGTAAACGGTAAGATCATCATTGAAAAGACAGACGAGGACACAAAGAAGGGTATTGCCGGAGTAGAGTTTGAAATTCGTGATAAGGACGGTAAGGTAATCGAAACACTTGTAACGGACAAAAACGGTCACGCAGAATCTAAGGAACTGCCGATTGCAGTCTTTAAGGATGGAAATTTCGCAGAGGATATTAAATACTATGTTGTGGAAACGAAAGCGGCAGAGGGATATATCCTTGATGGTACACCTCATGAGGTAGTGCTTCAGTATGATGACGATGCACCGGAGGTTGTGACTTACACACTCAGCCTGACAAACAAGCCGACAGAGCCGAAGCTGCCACAGACGGGCGATAACATGAACCCATGGCTGTATGCAGGGATTGGAATGCTTGCGGTACTGGCAGGAGCAGGAGTGCTTTTCTTTAAGAAAAAAGAAGAGAAAGAATAAATGTTGATTATGGGGTACAGGCTGATTGGTCTGTACCTCGGTTTTTATGGAGGAAAAATAATATATGATGAATTATGAGATTTTCAAAGAAGTAGTAAAGGACAAGTTTATGGACTATCTGCCGGAGCAGTACAGGGACATGAAGCTTGTGGTAAATCCGACACCAAAAGTAAACTGTACGCTCGACGGAATCAACCTGATCGGCGGAAAGGGTGAAAGACTGGTGTCCCCTACCATTTATATCAACGATATGTATGAGCATTATAAGCACTGTGAAGATTTGCAGTCTGTATTGCAGTCTGCAGCACAGGCAATGGAAAAAGCCTTCGACAGAAATGTGGAAATGCCTAAGATTGATGCCGGGGAAGCAAGGGACAACATTGTATTCCAGCTTGTGAATACGGAGCAGAACAAAGAAATGCTTGCAGACATGCCGCACAGGGAATATCAGGATCTGTCCATTATCTACCGCTGGATCATTAAAACGGATCAGGAGGGAATCGAGAGCACCCTTATCCGCAATGGTCTTGCGGAGCAGCTTGGCTTTACAGAGGAGCAGTTATTTAAGCTGGCGGCAGAAAATACCAGAAGAATGTTCCCTCCATGTGTAAAGAGCATGAATGAAGTGATCCGTGACATGATGATGAAGGACGGAATGCCGCAGGAGATTGCAGAAATGATGATGCAGGAAATACCTGCTGACAAGATGATGTATGTGGTTTCCAATGACAGGGGAATCAATGGAGCGATTTCCATGCTGTATGAGGATCAGCTCCACCGACTTTCCATGAATGTCGGCGAGGATTTGTATATCCTTCCGTCTTCCATTCATGAGGTCATTGCGGTATCGGTTTCGATGGGAACGCCGGAGGAACTTGCAGAAATGGTTTCCGAAATCAATATGTCTCAGGTTTCTTTGGATGAGAGATTATCCAATCAGGTATATCACTACGACAAGGATTTAAGAAAATTGAGCCTTGCAACCGACACACCGAACAAGAGACTGGATGGGATTGTGGCAGAACCGCCGATGGTTTATGAAGCAAAACAGTCCAGATAGGAGGCTTATGGAAAAGGAAGTAAAAGAGGTGACACCGGAGGAGCTTGCAACCCTGATAAAATCACAGGAAGGTGAGTTTGTTATCCGTGTGGAGTTTGGAAAGGAGGCTGCCGATGGAGCGGATGGAGATACAGGAAATGTTTCCGCTTGAGGTAGTATCCGTAAGACTTGTAAGGGATGCTCCCGTATATTCAGACAGAAAGATAGAAAAACCGGAGGATGCTCTGGCGGTTGTGGGAGAGTTCCTATGTGAAATGGACAGGGAAATGGTGTGCATCATTAACTTAAAAGCAGACGGAACTCCCATAAACTGTAACTTTGTCAGCATGGGAGCCGTCAATCAGGCAATGGCAGAGCCGAGGGAAGTATTTAAGTCGGCAATTCTTTCCAATGCCGCTTCCATGATTATGGTGCATAACCATCCCAGTGGGAATTTAGAGCCGTCGCAGAACGATACCATGATAACGGACCGGATATTAAAACTGTCACACTGGATGGGAATACCTCTTATCGACCATGTGATTGTGGGCGGGGATAATACGAGATATTTCAGCTTTAAGGAAAAAGAACTTATGCAGATGCCAAAGGTCATGCTGACACAGAATTACAATTATCTTGATTTTGAGGATAAGGTTATGGTGGCAGAGTCCGGAAGGGGCAGGTAAGGCGATGAGTGACAGGAACAGTTTTACGAAAGAGGAGCTTGCCATTGCAAAAAGTGTTGACCTTACGGCGGTTGCGGCAAATCTCGGATATACCGTAAAACGGATTGGAAATTACCACACCTTAAAAGAGATTGATTCCATCCGTATTTATAACCGGAGAAGCTGGTTCCGTTGGTCGAGGGAATATGACAAAGGCGAAAACGGAGGCTCACAGATAGATTTCCTCCGGGTGTTTGCAGGGATGGAAGTAAAGGAAGCGGTGTTCTGGCTGCTTGATTTTGCCGGGTATCGGAGAAATGAGGAGTGGAAAAAGGAGATACTTGTTCCCAAGCCTGTGGCAGAGGAACGCAAACCCTTTGTACTTCCCCTGTCGGCAACAGACAACCGTTATCTGTACCGCTATCTGATGAATGACAGAAAACTGTCAAAGAAGGTCATTGATGAGTTCGTGAAAAAAGGACTCATTTATGAGGAACACCGTTACCACAACATCGTGTTTAAGGGAAATGATAAAAGCGGCAGAACGCATTTCGCAAGCATGAGGGGTGTGTTTGACAGGGACGGTCATGGCTTTAAGTGTGATGTGGCAGGCAATGATAAAAACTACGGCTTCAATGTGTGGAATGAGGAAAGCACGGAGCTTGAGGTATTTGAGGCTGCCATAGACCTGATGAGCTATGCAGATATTTACAGTGATTTTCACAGTAACAAGCTGGCACTTGGAATGGTATCCGATGCTCCGCTTGTTACTTTTTTGCAGGAGCATGAACAGATTACGGGAATCAAATTCTGTCTTGATAATGATGAGGCAGGAAGAAAGGCAACCGAGCAGCTTATGCAGAAATATTATGAGCTGGGGTATGAAGTGGAGGATTGCCCGCCGCCAAAGAATTTCAAGGACTATAATAGTTGGTTACAGAAAGCGAGAAAGGAAAATTTGCAGACGGAGAGGAGCATGGAAATGGCAAGATAGGCATAACTGAAAACTTCAAGTAGCAGAGGAAAAAGTAACTGAAAAAGTCAGTTACACTTCAAAAAGTTAATTGAAAAGTTCAATTAGCATTTTGAAACCAATCACCGAAGCTGGAAACACAGGGAAAAAAGTAACTGAAAAGTTCAAGTGATTTCCCGAAAAGTAACTGAAAACTTCAAGTAACTATCATATTTGTAATTGAAATATTCAATTACCCATATAAAAGGGCGGGGTTTTAGGGGAAGTCCCCTAACCAGAGGCGCTTGTATTACAAAGTGCGTATCTGGCAAATTCCCATCGGGAATTTGGGGCAGGCGGTGGAATTTGGAAAATCAGAAAGACAGTTAAGAGGAGGTGGTCTAAATTGGATGTCATTGATGTAACAAAAGGGCGGCATCAGGAAGTGGAGATTCAGGGGCATTATGGAATCTTCACAGAACTTCGGGTAGATAAAAGTACCGTTCCCAAAGGTGTGAACTGCTATGAGCTTCGTCATGGGGATGATGACAGTTATCCGGCGGCACTGGAGCAGAGAGTAAGGGTTAATTACTTCGGGGCAGTCCTTATGACGGATAAGATGGAGCTTTTGCAGGACAGATATATGCCATTGGAGTTTGAAGATTTTTCGTTTACGGGAGAGACATTATCCATAGACGAATATCAGATGAATTATGGAGAAACGGAGCCGGAACCGCTTTATGCTGCCGGGCTGTCAGCATTGTCAAAAAAAGAGGAACAGTCCCCTGAACTTTCCGAGAAGGAAGCAGATGTGCTGATTGGGTATATGGAAGGGCATGATTATCTGCTTGGGGAGTATGAGGGAAAGCTGTACCGTGGAGATCTGTGTTATGCACAGGGGGGCATCCGGTGGGAAGAATATTCCATTGATAATGCGGTAGAAACAGTGTGCGAATGGAACGGTGAGCTTTTGGAAGCGGCACAGACAGAGGTGGAAAATGCAGAAAACTATGCAGAATATGTAAAGAAGAAGGAGTATCTGGAGTCTTTGCAGACAGATGAAAAACTGTTAGATGCCCTGTTTGACCGCACAAGGCTTGGAAAGGAACTGGATGAGATAGCGGAAAAAATTGCGGCGGATATTATATCGGAACTGGAAGAAAAAGGTAATATCGAAGAATCAATAGGCAAGCTTCTTGCTGCTGTCGGTGAAAGCAGGGAAGTGGTACAGGAAGCGGAGGAGAGGACAGAAAGGGCAAGGTAAATGGCAGGAGAGAAAAAAACAGTTGTAAAGCCCTTCCGTATGTCTGAAAAAGAAGCAGGACTGCTAAAAGCAGAAGCCTCAAAACGTGGCATGAAGGAGTCAGAATATATCAGGCTTCTTTTGTCACAAAAGCCGAATGATTATCCGGAAATCCGTATTCTTCTTAAAGAACTGATTAACGAGGTCAATGCCATCGGCAACAACATCAACCAGATAACAAGAAACCATAATTCAAAGCTGTATCGGGAGGCAGACAGGGAACTGTTGTCTGCCTATATGAAAAAGCTGAATCTGCTGGTAAAGGAGGCGGTGGATAAGCTTGGCAATCAGTAAGATACTCTATATCGGTGACTGCGGTTCGGGGTATGCCGGAAAACACTTAAAGCAGGCTCTTGACTATATTGCAGCGGAACACAAGACGGGGGAAGGGCAGTGGGTATCGTCCTTAAACTGTCAGGTGGAGAGTGCCTATGAACAGATGCGGCAGACGAAGGTACAGTTTGGCAAAACGGACCAAAGGCAGGGGTATCATCTGATCATATCCTTTGCGGAGGGAGAAATCGACGGAAAGACAGCCTTTGAAGTCATTGGCAGATTTGCGAAGGAGTATCTGGGGCAGGATTATGAAGCGGTCTATTCCGTACACGATAATACGGATCATGTGCATGGGCATATCATTTTCAACAGCGTGAGCTTTCGTACCGGGAAGAAATACCGTTATGAAAAGGGAGACTGGGCAAAAAAGATACAGCCCATCACAAACCGGCTCTGTGAGGAATACGGACTTTCTACCATTGAAATATCGGAAGACAGGGCAAAGCCGTCAGAGCATTATAAGGAATGGAATGATTTTCGTGACGGAAAGTTTGTATGGGCAGACATGATAAAGCGAGATATAGATGCCTGTATCATGCAGGCGGCAACCTATGAATCGTTTCTGTCCATGCTTTCGGATATGGGATACGGCATAAAAAATGCGTACCGGAGTGAGGGCAAATATCTTGCCATTAAGCCGATGGGGCTGACAAGGTACAGACGGTGTAAAAGTCTTGGGGAAAATTACAGTGAGGAGCGTATCCGTGAAAGGATTGAAACAGAAAATCTTTCCACTTACCGGAAGCTGTCAAAAGAGCAGAAACCGGGGATTGTACGCTGCAAAATAAAACGCTATAAAAGGGCAAAGCTTACCGGTGTGCAGAAAAAATATTTTGCAAGGCTGTACCGTCTGGGACTTCTGAAAAAACGCCCGTACAGTCAGGCTTGGAAGTACCGGGATGACATCCGAAAAATGCAGAAATTACAGGAGGAATATCTGTTCCTTGTCAGGCATGAAGTGCAGACAGCGGCAGGAGTTGCAGTAGTGGCAGAAAATATGACGGATAAAAAGAAGGAAACTTCAAGGGAAAAGAGCCGCATATTTAAAGAAAGGGCAAGAATGAAGCCTCTGTTTGATACCGTATCTGAGCTAAGTGAGCTTCAGGAAGCGGAAAACTGTTATAAGCGTGGCGAGGAGTTTTTTTACGAGGAGCATGAACGGTATGCCGGACTTTTAGAAAAACTGAAAAAAGAGGGCTATACCATAGAGCAGGTGGAAGCCTTAAAGCAGCATTACAGGAATGAGACTGCAAGGATTCGTGATAAGGAAAAGGCAGTGGCAAAAGAGGAACGCATTGCAAAGCGTATCTTAAATGACTTATTAAGCATGGATGCCGGAAAGGAGCAGGCAAAAGAAAAGGAACAGGATAAAAAAGCGGAGAGAAGCAGACAGCCGGTATTGTAGGGCTGTCATTTTTTATGGCTGCGGGCAGTATGGAAAATCAGATGTTTTGTATTGTCCGTAACGATTAGGAAGGAGGGCAAAAATGCAGGAACGAGCCAGAGTGAGCAGCATGGATTTAAAGGCACACATGAATAATCTTCGTAAAAATCCCAAGTTTACGGAGGAGATATTAAAGCTTGTGGAGTCAGACTTACAGTACGGTCTTTCCATAGAAGAAACAGAGCAGTATACAGGCAGGCGTTACGATTACGCCCAGATGAAGGTATATTCTGCGTGCCTTAGAAACGGATATCCGCAGGAAGTAAGGGATTGCATCACGAGGGAAGGACTGACCGGAGAGCAGATGGCGGTGGCACTGGAATTTTATGAAAAGGGTGTGCCGGTAAAAACCATTACGGAGATTACACAGAACAGCGGTCATACAGCATTTACGATGAAAAAACTGTTTCAGAACGTGGTCGGTAAGGTGCGGGAAGCCGGGGATGCCATGCAGGAACAGAATGGGTATGCACAGGATCTGTTAGAACAGATTAAATCCGTGGTGGAAAAGATTGAGTTTCAGGAAAAGCGATATGATGCCTTAAATGAACAGTTACAGAAGGTGCAGACAGCAGAAAGGGATGCGGAGGTAGAAAATAATCTCTTAAAAAAGCTGAATGAAGCAGAAGAACTGGTAAAGGAAAAGGACCGTATGCTGGAGAATCAGCAGGATGAACTGAATGAAGCGAGGGCTGCGGTGATAAGGCTTCGGAATGAAAAGGATGTTATCGGAAAGGAGAAGGACAAATTGGAAAAGCGTGTGGAAGAAATGGAAAGAAACGCTGATAAAAAGGCAGAGCAGGAGCAGCCGCCTGTAAAGAGCAGAGAAGATCAGGAGGTATCCAAAGAGGCAGCACAGGAAGAAAAGAAAGAAACGAAAGAAACGAAAGTGGAGGCATCTGTTCCTTCTGTCTTTCCGGGAACCGGCTACAATGTGGCAGTTGTGGATGCAGGTGGCAGGATCGTTTCCGTCGTGCCTGTGGAACGCACGGAGCGAAAAAAAGAAAATCACTCCATATCGGCATTATTTTCAAGGCTTGTGTTCAAAAAGAAAATCAACATCGTGAAGCTGGTTGCAGAAAAAGACTTAGAGCCGAAGCAGCTTGTGCAGATACGCTGTGCCATTGAAAAGGGGCTGAGTGAGGAGCAGCTTTTGGTGCTTATCAATAACCGTATCCCGGCAGAGCAGATGGAAGAGATTATCAACATCGCCGTCTATGAAAACAGACAGAAGCAGGAGGGGAACAGATGGGACTGATGGCAGTAAATGAAGCAGCGGAGCTGATGAGCCGTAAGCAGGCAGTCTTATCGGAAACGGATAAGGAATTTGTCTGCCAGTTTGCCTTTGCAACCGGAGATAAGGAGCTTACGGACAAGCTGATTGATGAGCTTGCGGCGGAAGGTGCTGACAAGGGTGCGGTGCTTAGAAAATACAGTACCGTAAAAGGATTTCAGCCGGACTGGATCGAGAGGATTGAAAACATTCTGGTGGCACTTGAAATGTACCGTGTGCAGGAAGAAAAGGCAGTACAGACCTTAACAGAGCTTCTTGCCGCTTACGGGGCAGACATTACGGTAGAGGAATTAAAGGAAATACCAAAGGACCGGGTCAGGGAGCATTTGATGAGACAGGACGAAAAAGCAAGATGAGAGGAGGAAAGCCATGTCAGAGGAAATACAGCAGGCAGTGCAGATCATCCGTGTAGGCTATGACGGTTTGGAGATTGCCATGAAAATCGGAAGCGGCACCATAGAACAGATTAAAAATGCCATTGATTTTCTCATTGCCATTATGGAAAGGGAAAAGACAATGGGAAAGACCGATATGAGAAGGCTCTTAATGAAGGGCGGAGATTTACAGGTTTTACAGTTTGCCACGGAGGATATGAAGCAGGTCGAAAAGATGGCAAAGAAATACGGCATTCTGTATTCCGTACTGCCGGACATTAACCGGAAGGATGGAATGAGTGAGATTATTTTCCATACGGAGGCTGTGCCGAGGGTAAACATGATGATACAGAAGTTAAAATCGGCGAGGATTGCAACCTTTGATGATTACCTGAAAAACGGGGACGCAAAGGAGCTTGAAAAGGTCATGTCTTTTCTGAAGGGGCAGAAAAGGGGAAACGATAACCTCCACACGGCAGAAGCACAAAGAGCCGGCGAAGCCTTAGAGGGGCTGATGGAAAAGGTCGGCATGTATGCAATGGAAAAGCAGAGTGTCAGTGTGGAGGAGATTAAGGAAAATTTTCATACCACAACGGAGCAGGCGGAAAGCGTCGTCGGGCAGCTTGAAAAAATCGGTGTGCTTGACAGGGCGGAAAACGGTCAGCATAAGGTCATTATGGACAAAGAGGCATTCCTTAACCGCATCAGGGGATATAAGGAGCTTGCACAGCGTATGCAGACGATTTCAGCCGCACAGGATAAGAACCTTGTGGACATCACGATTACGAAAAAGCTGATCGTGGAGGAAAACGACCATGCAGTAAAAACAAGAGTACCCGGAATGTATGGGGATAACGCAAGGTATATCTGGATCAACAAGGACAATGCAATGGAAATCCATGACGGAAAGACCATTCTTACCTTCCTTGACAGTGATAAAACCTATAAACTTTACTCCGAAGATAACCGTGTGGTAGGCACCATGAGGGGGAAAGAACTGTACGACGGTCACTATGACAGCGTGGCGGCAGAGGTCAGAAAGCGTTATAAGGAAGCGGAAAGAAAGGCTGCGGCAATGAGAGCAAAACAGAAATCCCATGCACCGAAAAGGAGGTAGCCGTCTATGGTTCCTAAGAAGAAAAAGGTATCCGTATGGTTTGTTATCTTAGGTGCAATCCTTTCCGGCTATGCAGGGTATCTGCTGAACGGGGCATGGGAGCCGGGAGGGGACATCAACTCTTTTCTTGAAGCATTTAACGGTGTGTGTGCCGCCCCGTTTGCCAACTATTATAATGAGAGAACCATACAGGCGGTACTCATTGCCTTAATGGTATATGCGGTTGCGCTGCTTATGTATGTCACAAGCCAGAGGAGTTTTATGCCCGGTAAGGAATTTGGTACGGCAAGGTTTGAAGCACCGCAGCTTGCCAATAAGATTTTAATGGATAAGGATGCATCCTTTAACCGCATATTAAGCCAGAATGTGAAGATGTCACTGGATTTCAGAAGGCTGAAGCTGAATGGAAACATCTTAATCTGCGGCGGTTCCGGTGCAGGAAAGACTTTTTATGAGGTAAAACCAAACCTGATGCAGATGCCCCGCAACTGTTCCTTTATCTGTACCGATCCCAAAGGGGAGATTTTAAGAAGCTGCGGGCAGATGCTAAAGGACAACGGATACAATGTGAAGGTGATTAACCTCTTGGAAATGGAAAAATCAGACTGTTATAATCCGTTTTCCTATCTGAGGGAGGAAACGGACATCGTAAAGCTGATTACCAATCTTATCTCCAACACCACGCCAAAGGGTGCAACTCCGTCTGATCCGTTCTGGGAGAAAGCGGAAGGACTTTTCTTACAGGCAATCTTTTATTATGTGTGGCTGGAGGAACCTCCGGCAAGGAGAAATTTTGAGACGGTCTTACAGCTTCTCGGAGAGGCGGAGGTGGCAGATAAAAACCAGCCCTCCAATCTGGATGTCCGCATGAAGTTTTTGGAAGAGTCCTCGCCGATTGGGGCAAACCACCCGGCGGTAAAGCAGTATAACAAATGTATGCGTGGTGCGGGCGATACGGTGCGTTCCATTATCATCAGTGCCAACTCAAGGCTTGCGTTTCTGGAAAATAAACAGGTACTCCGTATGCTTTCCAGGGATGATTTAAACCTTGCGGAGCTTGGAATCGGTGTAAATGGGGACGGGGAGACAAAAACAGCACTTTTCTGTGTCATTCCCGACAGCGACAAGTCCTATAATTTCATCATCGGAATGCTTTATACGCAGATATTTCAGGAGCTTTATTATCAGGCAGACTTTAACTGTGGCGGCAGGCTTCCGATCCATGTAACCTTTATGCTTGATGAATTTGCGAATGTCGCACTGCCGGACGACTACTGTTCCCTGCTTAGTACCATGCGAAGCAGGGAGATTTCCAGTATCATCATCATACAGAATTTTGCCCAGCTAAAGGCACTGTTTAAGGATACCTGGGAGACCGTTCCGGGCAACTGCGACACCTTTATCTATCTTGGCGGCAACGAGCAGTCAACCCATAAGTACGTTTCCGAATTGCTTGGAAAGGGTACGATTGACAAGAAATCAAGCGGGGAAACAAAGGGCAGACAGGGCAGCTCCAGCCGGAACTATGATGTGCTTGGAAGGGAGCTTTTTACACCGGATGAGGTAAGAAAGCTGGATAATAAGAAATGTATCATCTTTATCCGTGGGTTTGATCCGATTATGGATAACAAGTTCATCCCATTCGGACATCCGGCATTTAACCAGACCGCAGACGGAAAAGGAAAGCCTTATGTGCATTTCCCGGCAGGGAAAGGAAACGCAGGAAGCAGTGCTTATAAGATTCTTACGCCGAAGGCACTTGCGTATTATGAGAGCCTAAAAAGTAAGGGCGAAAATGTGTATATCGACAGCATCAGTTATGAGGACTTAAAGATCATGACAGAGCTGGACATGAGAAAGCGTTTTTTAAGTCTTGATGAAAAAGCACAGAAAGAAAAGCTTAACAGAGAGCAGGCAAATGAGCTTCTGTATGCACCGGAGCCTGTGGAGGGTGCCGTAGAGGAAACGGAAGCAGAACCAAAGGTGCAGAAACGGAAACTGTCCGGGGAAGATACCATTATGAACCGTATGGCACAGTGGCAGTATACGAAAGAGCAGAAAGAGGAACTTCATAAAATGATGGCACTAGGCATGACAAAAGAGGAGATACTGGCGGTATTTTATCCGGAAACGGATGTGGCAAAAATGAGGGAGGTCAGACGGACTTACCGTACCATGAAGAATAAGACAGGATAAGGATTCAGGCTGTAACAGGTCTGATTTTTTTGTGCCTGAAAGGAGGCGGTCAAAGCAGTAACACGCCGGAGAAAGCCCGGCTTAATCTTTATTACGGGATTGTCCCGATTTTATAGAAACAGATAACAAAAAATAAGACAGAAAGGAATGAGTACCATTCCATTCGGAGAATGAGCCGGATTGGAATGATATTTATTCCTTTCCGTTTTATCTCCGCAATTTCTGCCAGACACAGAAAAAGGAGATTAGAGATTATGCGTAAAATTGAAAATGCGACAGTAGAAAAGAAGGCTACAGGAAAATTTTCCAAAGTAAAGAAAGCAGCAGCGGCAGCCTGCGGTGCGGGTTACATGGCAGTAAATGCCATGCCTATGACGGTATTTGCGGCAGCAACGGGTACAAGTGCCATTACAAAGCCGCTTGATAACTTAAAGACGCTCGTGATTGCCATTATCGGTGCGGTAGGTGTCATCATTCTTGCAAAGAATGTCATGGAATTTGCACAAGCCTACCAGCAGCAGGATTCCTCCACTATGAACTCTGCATTAAAGGGCATCGTGGCAGGTATTATGATGGCAGGTATTTCCACAGTCCTTACCTTCCTCGGTTTCTAAGAGTGTAGCAGAAAAGTAAGAGGACAGCGGATGATAAGCTGTCCTCTTAACCGTAGGAAAGAAGGTGAGAATTAAGTGGATATTTTTAAACTGGGTGATAAAATCCTTGCCCTTTTGGAAATGGTATTCGGATTTTGGAACAATCAGGTTTCGTTAGTGTTTGCCATGCTTGGACAGTCACCTGTTGATTTTAAGGGTGGAGGTCCCTGGGCAGCGATTACGGCAATCAATCCGATTTTTGTAGCGGTGGGTTCATCGCTTGTGGTGCTGTTCTTTGTCATAGGCTTCTGTGCGGAGAGTGTGGATGTAAAAGAGGAAATGCGTTTTGAAGTGATTTTAAGAATGCTTATCAAGCTGGCACTTGCGGAATGGTTTGTGGCAAACAATGTCACGATCATGAAAGCATTTTTTTCAACCATAGGAAATCTGGTCAATGCCATGACTGCAGGAACAAGCACTACGCTTACCATTAACAGTACACAGGCAGACATTATTAAAAATCTCGGATTCGGAGAGAGTCTGATCATGCTGATACTGGCAGCTCTTTTGTCTGTCATCATTATAATCTGCGGATTCTTTATGATTTACAATGTGTATTTCCGTTTCTTAAAACTGCTTGTGATTGTGCCGATGGGTTCCATTGCCTTTTCCACAATGGGAGGAAACAGGACAGTGAGCCACACAGCGGTAACTTACTGTAAATATTTCCTATCCGTATGTTTTGAGGCAGTCACGATGGCTGTGGCAATCGTGGTGTGCAATGCCTTTATCAATGCAGGGCTGCCTTCCTTTACGGGAAGCTATGCAGACTGGGCAAAGACCCTCATTTATCTGTGTGAAATGACATTTACCATTGCACTGACGGTAGGAAGCGTAAAAGGAGCACAGTCGCTGACAAGCAAGGCACTTGGATTGTAGAAGAACGCAGAGAGGAGAAAAATATGGTAATTGAGATTAACAAGGACATTGACCGCTATAAGGAGTCGGTTGTCATGGGACTGACGGCAAAGCAGCTCATTTTTTCCGCAGCATCGGTTGTGGCTGGCGGCGGCATCGTTCTTCTTTTGTACCGTTATATCGGATTAACACCCAGCGTGTATGTGGCAATCCCTGTGGTTGCTCCGATTGCATTGGGTGGATTCTATTCCTTTAACGGTATGAGTTTTTATGAGGTCATGGGAAGAAAAATCCGTATGCTGTTTGCAAATCACCCGTTGACTTATATTTCAACAGAGGGAGAGGCAGCCATAAAAGAATTTATGCAGGAAGAAGCGGCAAAGAGCATGAAGGAGAAAAAGAAAAAGGGGAAGAAAGCCCCAAAGACAAAAGCAGATCAGGAGGAGTTTGAAGCTATGAAGAAAAAGACAAAGAAAATGGTAATCGGTGCAGTTATCACAATGATTTTTGCAGCGGCAGGGGTGGTTCTTTATAAGATGAAGCAGTAACAATCCGGCAGGTATCATAAGGGAGAACAAAAGAAGGTTCCGGCTTTTTGCAGTCGGGCAGTTCCGGTAACAGTAAGCGGTCAGAACAGACCGTGTTTATCAGCAGCCGGGATTGTCCCGGCTGCGGAAAGTGAGGTCAAATTTGGGTTTATTTACAGACGGATTCAAAGAGCTTAAAAAAGCAAGTGAACCGCTTTATAAAGCTCCGAAATCCATACAGGAAACAATAGAGATTATGAAAGTGGCGGAAAACGGTATTTTTGAGGTGGCAAAGAACCGCTTTTCCAAATGCTATCGCTTTCAGGACATTAACTATACAACCACCAATGAAATCGAGCAGATTGATATTTTTGAACGATACTGTAAGTTCCTAAATTCCTTAGATGTGTGTTTTAAGATTACGATTAACAACAAAAATAAGGATATGGAGCAGGTAAGGGATTATGTATTTTTGCAGGACAGAAATGACGGGTTCAATCCTTTCCGCAAAGCCTATAATGACATCATGGAGAAGAAAATCCATGAGGGCAGACAGGGGATAGAGCAGGAGCGATACTTAACCATTACCATTGAGCGTAAGAACTTTGAGGAAGCAAAGGCACAGTTTGCAACCATTGAGGCTTCCGTCCACAAAGCCTTTAATGAGCTGGGAGCAGACATTGTACCGCTTTCCGGCAATGAGCGTATGAAGGTGCTGCATGACTTCTATCACTTAGGTGAGGAAAGCAGCTTTGATTTTGATATTAAAGCTGCAAAAAAGGTCGGAGCAGACTTTCGTAATGATCTGTGCAACAAAATGATACAGTTTTATCCCGATTATTTTAAGGATGAAAAGAAGTATTGCAGGGCATTGTTCATCAAAAAATACCCGTCAAGCTTATCAGACAGATTCCTTAATGAGATAACTTCCCTTCCGGTACACTCCATTACCAGCATTGATGTTGTACCGATTCCAAAGGACATGACAACCAAAGTCCTTCAGAAGAAGTATCTCGGTATTGAGTCTGACATTATCAAGCAGCAGAGGGTAAGAAACAAGAACAATGATTTTTCTTCGGAAATTTCCTATAACAAGAGGATTGAGAAAAAGGAAATTGAGGAAATCATGGATGATGTGCGTGAGAATGACCAGTGCCTTTATTATGTGGCAGTAACGGTTATTCTTATGGCAGACTCCAAAGAAGAATTAGACAGCATGACCGAAACGGTGGAAACCATCGGCAAGAGAAATTCCGTAACCATTGAGGAACATTACCTCAAGCAGAGAGAGGCATTAAACACAGCACTTCCTATCGGCGTGAGACAGGTGGAAACCATGCGTACCATGCTGACACAGAGCCTTGCTGTTTTAATGCCTTTTAATGTGCAGGAATTAAACGACGGAAGCGGCTGTTATTATGGTATCAATCAGGTATCAAAGAATATCAACATCGGAAACCGTAAGAAGTTAATCAATGGTAACGGATTTGTGTTCGGTGTGCCGGGAAGCGGTAAGTCGCACTTCTGTAAAATGGAGCTGGGGCAGGTATTCCTTGCGGGAGAAGATGAAATCATCGTTATAGATCCCATGAATGAATACTTTGACATTGCCCACACCTACGGCGGAACAGTGGTAAATATGTCCACCTATACGGACAATTATGTGAACCCGCTTGATATGGATGTCTGGAGTCTTGACTTAAACGACAGTAAGGGCATGATCCGTGAAAAGGGAGAGTTTATGCTCGGTCTTTGCGAGCAGTGCATGGGTGAAAGCCTTAACTCCCGTCAGAAGTCTATTATTGACAGATGTGTGAGAAAGCTCTATATTGAGATTGCACGAAGCAGGGAGAAGTATATTCCCGTCATGTCGGACTTCTATGATATTTTAATGAGCCAGCCGGAGGAGGAAGCGAAGGATATAGCACTTTCCTTAGAGCTTTTCGTAAACGGTTCCTTAAATATCTTTAATCACCAGACCAATGTGGATGTGGATAACCGTTTTACAGTCTATGGTATCCGTGATCTGGGAACGGAGCTTAGTCCGATTACCATGCTTGTCATGATGGAAAGCATCCAGAACCGTATCATAGAAAACGGTAAGAGAGGCGTCGCAACATGGCTCTATATTGATGAATTTCATGTGCTGCTTAACTCTGAATACTCCGCAAAATATTTGCAGCAACTCTGGAAAAAAGTGCGTAAGCAGGGCGGATTATGCACCGGAATTACCCAGAATGTCGTGGATCTTTTGCAGAATTATACAGCTACCACAATGCTTGCAAACTCCGAGTTTGTGGCACTCTTAAAGCAGGCAAACACGGACAGTTCCAAAATGGCAGAGGTCATCGGTGTGTCAGAGGCACAGCTTAGATTCGTAACCAATACCCAGAGTGGTATGGGACTGATGAAGTGTGGAAATGTGGTGATTCCGTTTGACAATACCATTGAGAAAGGTACTGACCTGTATAATCTCTATAACACGAATATTCATGAGATCATTAAGATGAAAAAAGAGAAAAATACGGTTGACAATGGGGAATCCTCGTGTTAGATTATAGGTAATGAAAAGCTTGAGTGCTTTTGCGGCGATAGAGAGGAGCTACCCGTCCCGGCTTTGCGGGCGATACAAATACAAAGTTAGTCTCTGCCTATGGAATTATCATAGGACTGCTCCCGGAATTGCAATTCAAAAAAGAAAAGTTAAGCCTGAGCCTAACAGCCCAGGCGTTTTTCTTTTGTGGAAAGAGATTGACAATATCTCTGCGTGAGGATAAGGATGGTTTTATGAAAGATACCCGCTTGTTAAAAATATTTAATGATACGAAAGATGTATTGTGTAAATATGATTATTATATTCATACATCAAAACGTATTCTGCATCTGACAAATTCAGAATTAAAGATACCACACCTGATGGGATTGCAGTACGTTGGAAAACCGAATCAGTATGCCGGGGATTTTGGTGTGTATGCAGTTAAAAAAGGCAGAATCACATTAGAATCGTTAGAGAAGCTTGTAAAAAAGTATTATAAAACGAAAGAAAAACAGGACAGAATACTAAAACTGATACATTTGAAACTGGATTACCTGTATCTTTTGCCGGAAATGTTCTGTTCGTATTCAAAGCTTTATCTTTTTGACATCAACCATAATCCGGCTTCGGAATTTGACAGTGATTATCTTTTGATTCATCGAATGGAAGATAAGGTTCTCCATCTTGGATTGGTAAAGGTACAGGCAAAAGAAAAAGGGTTATGTCATTGTAATTCTTTCATTACAACTTATGTTGCTGAGCGGGATTATGATATTTTGTACCGCAATTTGGAACATTCCTATGAAATAACAAAAATTGTCCGTGAGGACAAGATGACAAAGCAGGCAGAGGTGATTTATCAGAGTGAACAGGCAGTTTTAAGAGAAAGACAGGGTATCGAAAAAATGCTTGTGTCAGGTGGCGTGAAACCGGAAGAAAAGGAAATCAGATATATTATGAAACTGAATATAAGATTCGGGGAATATCACACTCTTGAAATGTTGTCCAATACAGAGCAGCTTATGGAAAAATGCAGGGACAAGCGAGATGAAGCACTTGTAAAGGATTTCATTAGAATATGGGAGGAAAGAACGGATGGCATATAAACCGGAAATGTGGGATGAGGCAAGGAGAAAGTGTCACTTGGGTGAGGAAGAAATCCGTATGGCAAAGGAAATGGGACTGAACCCTAAAAGCCTTATTAAAAATATACCCAGTAAAAAAGAAATGTGGAAAGCTCCTGTGAAAGACTGAATACACGATATGTACGAAAAGAGACAGAAGAAATCGGAGCAGAAAGCGAAAAGAAAAAATCAGAATAAGAGCAATAATGACAGCATCTAAGCCAATGGTTTAGGTGCTATTTTTTGCGCGAATAACGAGGAAAATGGTATGCTTGCATAACCATTTGACGAGTATCGCGACAGCCACAGGAACTTGTTCCTGTGGCTTTTTTAAGGCAGGTGAGGAAATTGAACATTAAAAAGGTGGATGACAAGCCAATGGTCATTCATACAAAGGAAAAGGCGAAGCTGCACATCAAGACACAGGCGGAGACGAAAATCAAAGGAAGAAATGTGCTTGTGGTGGAGAAAAAGCCAAAGCTTGCAGGTGCTTTAAAAGAGGACGGAACGGATAACAGAAAGTCAGCAATCAAAGTAAAGCCGGAGCAGTTAAAACGCAGGGACACTCAGACGGTGAAAGAAAAGGGAAGGGTATCTGCAAAGGAGGAAGTGAGACAGTCCGCACAGAAGGAAGCGGGAGTATATGCCGGGTATAAGCAGTCCAAAGCGGACAGGGAGAAAGCAATCGGCAAAAAGACCGGTACAGTGAAAGCGGCAGCTTCCGTTGGTGCAATGACAGCCTTAGACCGGATGGATGGTGGAAACGAAATCTACGAGTCCTATCTGACTGCCCGCACCCTGTCTGCTCCGGCAGTCAGTGCGGCAGATGCAGGCAGGAGACTGTACCGGGCAAAGGCGGCAAAAGCAAAGGCTGAGCGAATCAAAAAGGTGCAGAAGGGCAGAAAAATCGGGAAAAAGGCAGTGAAGGACAGTGCTGCGAAATCTGCAAAGAACACCGCTAAAATTGCCGCAAAAGAAACTGCAAGGAAGGCAGCGAAAGAGGGAGCAAAGGCAGCTGCCACAACCGCAGGTACGGCAGTTGCTCCGGGCGTAGGCACGGCAATCGGTGCAGCGGCGGGATATGCGGCTGGCGTGTCCATTGATTATAAGGACATGAAAGCTACAAACAGAAGCCGCAAGCTGAAATTCTTTCTGGATAAGATGAATGCCGAGGAACAGCAGAAGGACAGCTTTGCAAAGCTTGTTAAGGATCTGGCATTAAGCAGGGTGTCCATGATGGTCAAGGCGGCAGCCCCGATTATCGGACTCCTTCTGCTGGCACTTGTCCTTCTTGTGGCAGTGGTGGCAATCCCTGTCATAGCGGTGATAGCAGTCATCTATAATTCACCCTTTGCCATTTTCTTTCCGTCCATTTCATCCGGGGAAACAACGCAGGCGGTATTGTCTGCTAATGTGGCAGAATTTAACAGGGATGTAAACGATGAGGTGACAAACCACAGCGGCTATGATACAGGCGAAAAAATCTATGTGGATTTTGAGGGAGCAGGCACACCGGATAATTACTGTGACATTCTTGCGGTCTATATGGTGAAGTATGGTGTGGGAGATACTGCCACGGATATGACGGATAAGGCAAAAGAGAACCTGAAAAAAGTGTTTGATGACATGTGCAGCTATTCCATAGGAAGCCGCACGGACACGGATACGGATGAAGAAGGAAATACCACGACAACCACGGTAAAAGAGGTTAAGGTTGAATTAAAAACATGGCGTGACATGATTTCGGTGTATGGCTTTGACTCAGAAGAAAAGGAAATGCTTGAGGAACTGATGAAGCCGGAGTATCTTGCCATGCTCGGATATACAGGCGGCGGTGGTGATCCGGGAGAGAGTATCAGTCCGGAGCAGTATCAGGCGATTGTGGATGCCATTTCTGACGCCAACGGAAAAAAGGTAGTGGAGTATGCTTTATCGAAGGTCGGGTATCCGTACAGTCAGGACTATCGTGACAGCGGCGACTATTATGACTGCAGCTCCCTTGCTTATTACGCATGGCAGAATGCAGGTGTGAACATCATGTATGAAGGAGCCAATACTGCCGCTGCGGAAGGAAAATACTGTTATGACAATAATTATCTGGTAAACTTTGATGAAATGCAGCCGGGTGACTTAATCTTTTACAGTTACGGAAAGAACGGCAGATTCTTTAACATTACCCATGTAGCGGTATATGCCGGTAACGGAAAGGTAGTGGAAGCAGCCAATGAAAGGCTCGGCGTGGTGTACCGTCCGGTGCAGGGCAAATCCTCGATTGTGTTCATCGGCAGACCGAGATAGGCGGTGAATGGATATGGCAAAGAAAAAAGAAACAACAGACTATGCGGCAGAACTTCAAAGAGAATATGAACATTGGGAACACCTAAAGGAGTTTGGCGGCAGTGATCCCCATTATGATGACGGTGTAAACATGAACCTGACACGCAATCATATCATTTATTACAAAAACGAATTGAAAAGCCTGTATGGTGATGATCTGTCAAAATATCCGGACATTTATTTCCGTGAGCTGCCGCCGGAGGTGGAAGGATTTTACATGGCAAGGTCGGGAGAAATCAGGGATAAGGCGGCAGAAAGCCTTGAAAGGTATCTTTCGGATGCAAATTTCCGGTATCTTTTGTATAACCGGGATATGTTAAGTAAGAAGGAGACAGAGCAGACCGGTATCGGCTATGTGCTTGGCTATGTATCCGGTCTGGCAGACGCATTAAAAAAGAATGACCTGATCACCATGCGAAGACACGCCTTCAGACCGGAAGGCTATCAGGAATCGTTTGCAAGGTGTGCGGAGAAAGTAAAAAAGATATTGTCAGAAAAAAGAACGGAGGAAATCCGTCCGCAGGGCAGGGAGCAGTGCGGACAAATGACTTTGTTCCAGATGGGAATGGAAACAGGGCAGTGCCGGTAAGGTGCTGCCCTGTATGCGTAAAGGAGGCAGAAAATGAAGATAACGGAGATGATTCTGGTAACGGAAAATTGGAAAGGGACAGAAAAGAACTGTCTTATGACTGCGGAGGATTATTTTAAGTATATTGATCTTGACAGCTTTGACAGCAGAAAAGATGTGGCGGATGCCATGTCAGAGCTTGGCAGGACACTGGGAGATGAAAACGCATGGAATGAGCATTATTTCAGGGCAAATGTTACGGTATCGGCAAGATTTTGTATCGACGACAGACAGCTTGAGAAATTCCTAAAAGGCTTTTATAACAGTACGGACCAGGAGGTCGTATTTGATAAGGGCATGTGTTCCGGTGAATGTCTGGATAAACTTTCAGAGCTTGGCATGGATACAAAGGGAAAGGTAGATATTGGCAGTCTTTCTTATACAAAGCTTTACTCGGCATTTGAGCAGGGAGAAAGATTCCGCAACTTCAACGGGCGTGAGTATCGTGTCATGGAAAGGCTTTCAGGCAGAAATCTGTTATTGCAGGATGAGATGTCAGGGGAGTTTGTGGTGGCAAGAGATGTGCAGCTATTCGCAAGACATCCCCGTGGTACAGAGGCAAAAGAGGGAAACTGTCTGATTGGAATGGAATGGGGACATGGGGTATATCTTGGCAGTACACCGTCTGCCATTGACTTCCGCCATATCAGACAGGAATACGGAACAAAAAGCGAAATTGAGGACATTTATCAGTACCGTGAGATGTTAAAGGACAGATTCCGTCTGTATGACAGACTTGGAAGTGATGAACTGTTAAGCGGGAAAGCAAGGGAAGCGGTCATGCTTGTGAAATTTAAGGAATTTGATACAGCCGATTTTGAACAGTTTAAGAAAAACTTAGAGGCAGGACGCTATGACAGCAGTTTTGCAGAATACAGAGAAATGGAACAGGAAAAATCAAGATAACAGGGAGGATTTTGGATGGAAAAGAAAGTGACGGCAAAAGAGATTATAAAGGATATGGAGTATCTTGTGAAATTACTTCATAAGGAATGGGAGCGAAGCGGAAAGACAAAGGCGGCGGTTACGGTGCAGCTTTCGGATGTGCCGGAGATGAACAGCCGCATGGCAGAGGTCATTTCGGACAAGCAGAAGCTGCTTGAAATGCAAGGACTTACCTTTAAGCAGAGCATGGAGCTTTCAAAAAACAACTTTGTGCTTCTCCGCCTTATGAAAAAGGTAAAGAAAGAAGAGGAAAAGACCAATAAAAAGGGACTTGATACAGAGTTTATGGTAGAGCTTGACAAGGAAGAATATAAGCTCTTTATGGAGATTGTAGGAACACAGGAGGGGTAATCTTTGGGGAAAAAGTACAAAGTGATATATGCAGATCCTCCATGGCACTACCGGGTGTATTCCCAAAAAGGAGAGGGCAGGAGTGCGGAAAATCATTATCATACCATGAAAATCGAAGATATACGGTCATTACCGGTAGAAACAATCGCCGATGATGACTGTATTCTTTTTTTGTGGGTAACATTCCCCTGTCTGTTGGAGGGAATCTCCGTGATGGAAAGCTGGGGCTTTACCTATAAGACCTGCGGATTTAACTGGGTAAAGAGAAATAAGAAGTCAGACAGTTTCTTTTTAGGACTCGGCTTTTGGACACGCTCCAATTCGGAAATCTGTCTGCTTGGTACAAAGGGCAGACCGAAAAGGGTATCCAAGGCGGTGGCACAGGTCTGTGATGCAAGAATCATGGAACACAGCAAAAAGCCGGATGAAATCCGTGACAGGATTGTGGAGCTTTGCGGCGATGTGCCACGGATTGAGCTTTTTGCAAGGGAACGATACGAAGGCTGGGACTGTCTGGGCGATGCCATAGACGGAAAAGACATCAGAGACGCAATATTGGAGGTGAGTGCATGAGAGCAGATTATCAGGTCAGTGCATTGTATGATGAGGGTATCAGACAGGCGGTATCAAATGCCGGCAACTGGAAAGCAGTGTGCCGCATGACAGGAAGGCTTTACCGCTATGAATTTGACAACATCCTTATGGTATATATGCAGAGACCGAATGCTACGCTGGTGGCAGATTACGATACATGGAAAGATCCCCGTGTCGGAAGATACGTCAAGCGTGGCAGCAAGGGAATTGCCATTTTCCCATCGAGGGCATTAAAGCCTTATATGCGGTATGTGTTTGACATCAGTGATACCGGAGGCAGAAATACCGTACTGACATGGGAAATGGATAACAGGACAAAGGAAGCCTATGCCGCACATTTAGGCTTTCAGGATAAGGATAAAAAAGAATCGGCAGAAAGTTTCTTAAAAGACTTTACAGAAAAACGAATCGGAGTCATAATGGACTCAGAGTTCGGGGAGAGAATTACCGGACTTGTGCATTTAGCAGGAACGAAAAGATATTTGGTAGATGATAAAACGCAAGAGATTACGGCAGAGGAAGCATTAAAAAGAAGTGTCATGTATGCGGTATTTACACGATGCGGCTTTGATGTTTCCCCTGAAAAACAAGACTTTTCTTTCATTACCGCATTTTCATCGGAAGAAGAGGTCTACCGTTTAGGATCACTTGTAAGCGATATATCCTGTGAAGTTTTAAAGAGCATTTCGAGAGAATTAACGCAGATGGAAAGGAGTATTGCTTATGGCAGAAATGATGTACCGGGAGGCAGCGGACGGGATGCTGTACCCGAACCTGACATTACCGCAGGAGAGCGTGTCCATGACGAATCTCGGCAGATTCGCAGTGAGGGCGGCAGAGTATCTGAAGGAGAACCACAAAGAGAGGTATCTGACATTAGTCCGCTTCGGGAAGCTGGCGGAGAAGATGCAGGAAGTGGAGACAGAAGCTTACCGGATGATGGAGGTGCTGGAGAACAGTTACCTGAAAGAGAATCCGCCGAAGAACCCGCAGTCCACGATGGAGATGTGGCAGCTAAGAGAACAGGCGAAGATGCAGGCAGAGGAAATCGTGATGAAGGAAGTCGTACTGAAGTTTCATTAGAAGAAGCGGAGCGTCAGCAACAGTTAAATAAGGAAATCAGCAGGGAACTTGAGGAACTTGAGCATCCCTACAGAACGGAAACAGGAAGCTTTGAACAGGCTTCCTTTTCTTTTGCCCCGGATGGCGAATTAAAGATACCGGAAAAGTACACTTATGTAAAGCCCAAGACAGAGCTTGTAATTCCACACGACTATATCCGTCAGGTGCTTTTACGGGGAAGCGGCTTTTCACACGGCAAACGGAGAATTTACGGAATCTTTGAAAATATCTCTGATCCGGGCGAGCGTGTAAAGAAGATAAAAGCAGAATACGGACAGGGCGGCTCCGGCTGGCCCGTGGACGGATACGGACTGCACGGATATGACACCTATCATGGCAAAGGACTCCGTTTCCAGTGGCGTGACGAGGAGGGCGAAAAGGAAGGATATTTAAACTGGAACGCTGTGGAGCGAGAGATAAGTGTCCTGATCATGACCGGGGAATACTATCAGCCGCCAAAGGCATTTGATGCAGAAAAGGTATCGGCGGTGCTGTGGCAGGAGCCGGTGGATCAGTTTTTCAATCGGGGATTTTGGTTAAATACGCCAAATATTGCCTTAAAGGAAGTGTTAAGTAAGGATTTGCCGGAAAGCAGCAAAATACAGTTTGTGGAGAGAGTGCTGCATGAGGATCCCTATTCTTACAGTATGAGAAGCGGTTTTGAAAATGAATACGGAGACTGTGAGATTGAGAGGCATGAATGGGGCATTTCCGTAGAGTTTTATGATGAAAACGGAACAAAATGGAGAACGGAGCTTGACTGGAGAGAATGTAGTGCCTATCTGGAGGGCATGATTGCAGACGGGGTATATCAGACCGCAGGAGATTTTGAAAGCTTTCTGGAGATTGCGGAAAAGGAAAAACAGGCAGGCGGAGTCGAAAGCTTAAAGAAGGACACCTTAGATTTCCTGAGTGATACCGCAGAGGAACATCAGAAAAACCGTGTGGAGCTGGCAGAGAGGATACTAAAGGCTGTCGGCAGGGAAGATGTGGAAGTTATCTGGAATGACTTTTATGACTGCATCCTCGGTTCTGATGATACCCACCTGTGGCATGGAAAAGAATTTTATGATTTTGTCATGGAAAACTGCCTGAAATTTGATAAATTCCAGCGTGATGACCGCATCGGCTATGCTGACATGGCACAGTTTAAGCACGATGCCGCTTCCGCCATTGACCTTTCCAAAAAGGAACGGATACACCGAAAAACATTTGTGCTAACGGATAAGTCAGAGGAGGAATTAAAAAAGCAGGAGGAAAATATCTGGCAGACTGCCTTAATGGAATATTTCAATGAGGAAATCCAGTATATCTCCGTAAAGACACTGATTTATGATATTTTTACCACCAATCTTTCCATGAGCGACAAGGCAGAGTTTCTTGCTTCCGTTTATGGTGAGGAGAGGAAAGACATCGTAATGCGTGATAAGGTGGACGGTCCGCATGGGGAGAGCCGTATCACAAGGGATAAGGAGGGTATTACAGTCTCCTTTGTAAAGCCTGACGGAACAAGGGGAGAGCATAGGGCGGATTACCGCTACTGTGCTGACCTTATCCTGCACATGATAGAGGAAAATGATTATCTGTCAGAGGACATCTTTGAACAGTACCGGGTAAGCCCGCAGTCCTTTCAGGCAGCTCCGGCATTTATGGAAATCTACCATGAATACAAAGAGCGTATGCGGCAGGAACCGGGATTTGAAGCGGCAGAGCTTTTGGAAGAAACACCGGATAAGCAGCCGGAAACCATAGAAAAAGTGGAAGGGGAAATCATTGACAGTGACGGTACGGTTGTAAAGCCTGACACAAGTGTTTCCGAACAGATCGTAAAAATGGATGAAGATTTGCGTACAGCGTTGGAGATACTGGTGTCGGAATGTTCCGTATATACACCATATAAGCCGTTTCTACAGGAGCTTGTAAAAACCGAAAAACTGATCATGATGCCTGCCACTTTAGAATTTCTTGCAGAAGCAGCCATCAAGGACAGAGGGAAGTATACCGGGTATGCCAACAATGAATACGGTCTGATTCAGTATGGTATGACGGCAGAAAATCTGACGGTCAATTATAAGGACAGAAATGGCGGGCGTGTCGAGGCAGAAGTCACTTACCGTGAGTTATTTGAAGTCCTGAAATATATGGCAAAGCAGCCGTATTACTGTGGTGCAGACCACAGAAAGTATTTTGATGACCTGCTTGCAGGGGACAGAGAAAAGCTGCAGCCCATGTATCAGCGTTATCTTGAAAAGTGCGACAGGATGCGTGAAAACCTTACTGTTCGGTCAGGCAGGGAACGTGAGGGAGAAACACAGACAATCCAAAACTTCCGCTTTGAAGCAATGGAGTTTCCAAAGGGCGGGCAGAAAACAAGGTATCAGTGGAATATCGAAGCCATCCGCCTGATGAAGCAGATAGAGTTTGAGAACCGTGCAGCCACAAAGGACGAGCAGAAGGTACTTGCAAGGTATGTCGGCTGGGGCGGTATCCCGCAGGCTTTTGATGAGCGGAATGAAAGCTGGAGAAAGGAGTATGAAGAATTAAAGGGCCTGTTGTCCGAATCAGAATACCGGGAGGCAAGGGAATCAGTGAATACTGCCTTTTACACTTCGCCGGAAATCATCGAAGCAGTGTATCAGGGACTTTCACAGATGGGCTTCAAACAGGGAACCGTACTGGAGCCTTCCGCCGGTGTCGGTCATTTCTTCGGGGCAATGCCGGAGGACATGAATGGCTGCAAGCTCTACGGAGTGGAAAAAGACGGTATTTCCGGCAGGATTGCAACGCTGTTATATCCGGAAGCGGACATTAAGATAAAGGGATTTGAGGATACCTTATTTTCGGATAACTTCTTTGATGTGGCAGTGGGCAACATTCCTTTTGGAGATTTTAAACTGTATGACAAGCGGTATGCAAAGCATAACTTCCGTATCCATGATTACTTTTTTGCAAAGGCTTTAGATAAGGTCAGACCGGGCGGCGTCGTTGCATTTGTCACAAGTAAGGGAACACTGGATAAAGCGAACCCGGCAGTGCGTAAATACCTTGCAGAGAGGGCAGAGTTAATCGGTGCCATAAGACTTCCGAGTACAGCCTTTAAGGAGAGTGCGGGAACGGATGTAACCAGTGACATTGTCTTTTTACAAAAGAGGGAAAATAAGACGGTTATTGAACCGGACTGGGTGCATTTGGGACAGACGGAGGACGGGATACCTGTCAATTCCTACTTTGTGGAACACCCGGAAATGATGCTTGGAAAGATGGAATACGATTCCCGCATGTTCGGAAACGAAAGCAGATATACAAGCTGCGTCAACCATGAGGAGAATTTCAATCTGAAAGAGGCACTTTTGCAGGCGGTAGGAAACTTAAAGGGACAGATCACCGATGTGTTGGAGCTTTCGGATGAAAATGAGCCGGTTAAGGATATGGTGGATGCCGATCCGGATGTGAAAAATTATACCTTTACCTTTGTAAACGGAAAGCTCTATTACCGGGAAAACTCCAAAATGTATCTAAAGGAGGTATCGGCAACTGTGGAGGAGCGTATCCGGTTGATGGATGAAATCCGTACCGTTACAAGACAGCTTATTTTTATTCAGACGGAAGGGTGCAGCGACGAGGAATTACGATTCCAGCAAAAACTCCTGAATGAGAAATACGATGCTTATGTAGAAAAATGCGGTCCGATTACAGGAAGGGGAAGCAGACTTGCCTTTCAGGACGATGCGGATTATCCGCTGTTATGCTCCTTAGAGGTAGTGGACGAGGATGGCAATGTAAAAAAAGCGGATATGTTTTATAAACAGACCATCCGGGCAAAGAATCAGGTGGAGCGTGTGGAAACGGCAACGGAAGCCTTAAATGTTTCCATCAGTGAATTTGGAGAAGTGAACCTTCCCTTTATGTTAAGCATCTATGAGCCGGATATTTCCGGGGCATTAAAGGAACTGCCGGAGAGCAGTACACTATCCGTTGAAGCCGAAGCAGAGGTAAGGAGGGCGGTGCTTTTAGAGGAACTGTCAGGACTTGTCTACCTTGATCCGACGGAATATAACGAGAATAACCTAAATGCCGGCTGGAAAACGGCAGACGAATATTTATCCGGCAATGTCCGTGACAAGCTGCGTATCGCAAAAGCGTATGCAGAGGAGAGAGGTGAGCTGTTTGCAGTCAATGTGCAGGCGTTAGAGCAGGTGCAGCCGAAGGATCTGGATGCTTCGGAGATTGAAGTCCGAATCGGCACGACATGGATTGAACCGCAGGACTATGAGCAGTTTATTTATGAGCTGCTTGGCACACCGCCCCGTGCAAGGGCTGGTAAAAACTCCTACTATTATGCCAAAGGGATAGAGGTAAAGTATAACGAATACGGACAGAACTGGTATATAGAGAACAAATCCCTTGATAAGAGGTCTGTTGCGGCAACAAAAACCTATGGTACGGGCAGAATGGACGCCTACACCATTATGGAGGAAACCCTAAACCTTCGTACCGTAACCATCCGTGACAGGATTGAAGACGGGGATGGCAAATACCATTATGAAGTGAATAAAAAGGAAACCATGCTGGCAAGGGAAAAGCAGAACCAGATGAAGGAAGCGTTTAAGTCATGGATTTTTAAGGATCAGGAACGCAGGCAGAAGTATGTGGAGTATTATAACAACACTTTCAACTGTATCCGTCTTAGAAGCTATGACGGTTCTTTTCTTACATTCCCCGGCATGAATCCGGAGATTAAGCTGCGTGACCATCAGAAAAATGCGGTGGCACGAATCCTGCTTGGCGGCAATACCTTACTTGCCCATGTGGTGGGTGCCGGAAAGACCTATACCATGATGGCAGCCTGCATGGAACAGAAGCGTTTAGGGCTTGCCAATAAAAATGTCATCGTTGTGCCGAAGTCCTTAATCGGGCAGACAGCAGGAGAATTTATGCGGCTTTATCCGTCGGCAAATATCCTTGTGGCAACGGAGAGGGATTTTGAAAAGAGCAGACGAAAGCAGTTCGTATCAAGGATTGCCACGGGGGATTATGACTGTATCATCATGTCCCACTCGCAATTTGAGAAAATCCCAATCTCAAAAGAGCGTAAGGAGAGGATGTTAAATGACCAGATACAGGAGCTTTCCTATGCCATCGAGGAAATCAAGGCAGAAAAGGGCGAGCAGTGGACCATCAAACAGATCGAGGCACAGAAAAAGAAGCTGCAGGAGCAGTTAAAGGCATTATCCGACGAATCACGAAAGGATGACCTGATCTGTTTTGAGGAGCTGGGCATTGATTCCATTATGGTAGACGAGGCACATCATTTTAAGAACCTTGCCATTTTTTCCAAAATGAACAATGTGTCCGGCATCTCAAGCTCCGGCTCGCAGAAGGCTACGGATATGCAGTTAAAATGCCAGTACCTTACGGAGATAAACGGAGGGCGTGGCATTGTGTTTGCAACGGGAACTCCTGTTTCAAATACGATGTGTGAGCTGTATGTCATGCAGCTTTATCTCCAGAAACAAGCCTTGGAGCGAATGGGTATCCATCATTTTGACTCATGGGCAACCAACTTCGGGGAAGTGACAACAGCCTTGGAGCTTACGGTGGAGGGAAGCGGCTTCCGGTTTAAGAGCCGCTTTAACAAATTTACCAACCTGCCGGAGCTTATGACTACCTTCAGGGAAGTAGCCGATGTGCAGACAGCGGATATGTTAAAGCTGCCGGTGCCGGAACTTCGTACAGGGAACTATATCATTGTAAGCAGCGAGCCGGACTGGTATGTCAAGCAGGTCATGGAGGATTTTGTGGTAAGAGCTGAGGCAATCCGTGGCGGCGGTGTCGATCCGTCCGTGGATAACTTCCTGAAAATCACAAATGAGGCGAGACTGCTGGGAACGGATGCAAGGCTGTTAGAGCCTGATGCACCGGACAATCCCGACAGTAAACTGAATACGGTGGTAGAAAATGTGGCAGCCGAATATTTCCGGAGCAATCAAAATGGGAAAATCGGCTGCCAGCTTGTTTTCTCGGACATCGGTACACCAAAGGCAGTATGGAGTGAGGACTGGGAGAAACTCTTTAAACAGGGAGAACGCACCTTTGATGTGTATAACTATATCAAGACGGAGCTTGTGAAAAGAGGGATTCCGGCAGATGAGATTGCCTTTGTGCATGATGCCAAAAGCGATGCCCAGAGGGAGAAGCTGTTTAAGGAAATGCGTACCGGAAAGAAAAAGATCATGATCGGTTCCACAGACCAGTGCGGAACGGGTGTCAATGTGCAGAAGCACCTTGTGGCAATGCATCATATCGACTGCCCCTGGAAGCCTTCCTGTATCGAGCAGAGGGAAGGACGAGGAATCAGACAGGGCAATGAAAATGAGGAGATTGCAGTATACCGTTATGTCACAAAAGGTACATTTGATGCTTATTCCTGGTCGCTTGTGGAAAACAAGCAGCGTTTCATTTCACAGGTTATGACAAGCAAATCGGTGTCCCGAACCTGTGAGGACATTGATGAAGCCACACTTTCCTACGCAGAAATCAAAGCGGTGGCAACCGGAAATCCGCTGATCAAGGAAAAAATGCAGCTTGAAAATGACGTGCAGAGGTTAAAGCTTCTGAAAAATACCTTTGACAGCCAGAAGTACAGTCTGGAGGACAACATCATGGTGCGTTTTCCAAAGCTTATCAAAGCGGCGGGGGAAAAGGCAGCCTGTGTCAGAGAGGACATAAAGCTTTCAGAAAACGCACTTGCCACGGAACCGGACTTTGCCATTACGGTGAAGGGTGCAAGGTTTACGGAGCGAGTGGATGGCGGTACGGTCATGTTAGAAGCCGTCAGCAAATGTAAGAATGGCGAGACAACACATCTTGGTGAATTTAAGGGCTTTGAGCTTCTGGTGGAAAAGAACTTCATCGGGGTAAATTATCTGGTGCTTCGGGGAAAGACGGACCATAAGGCAGAGCTTTCCACCAGTCCTGTCGGAAATATGGTAAAGCTGGAAAACCTGATGGGCGGCATGTCGCAGGAACTTGATTTTCTGACAAAGAAAATCGAACAGTATGAAAGGGACCTGGAGCAGTCAAAGGAGGAATATGCAAAGCCGTTTGCACAGGAGGCGGAACTTTCAGAAAAGACGGCAAGGCTGAACGAATTAAATGTGCAGCTTGATCTGGAAAACGGCAGGGCAGAGGATGCTGACCTGTCAGAACCGGATCAGGATGACAAAAACAGGGTGGCAGAAAGCAGCAGATATTACACCAGACCACCCGGAAAAGAGGGACGATGAAAAAACGAAAGGTAATCGCAGGAATACTGATTGTGCTGGGGCTGGCAGTGACGTCAGTCCCTTTTCTTTACAGGTATATGGGCAGTCAGAGAAGTGAGGAAATGATTGGTCGTTTTGAACAGATGACAGAACAGGAGACAGAAAAAAGGCATGAAGAAAAAGAAGATTTGGGGCAGGAGAACACCGAAGCCTCCGGTAGTCAAGAGGATGCTGCCACACTTGCCAAAGAGGAAGTAATCGGACTGATTGAGATTGAGGCTTTGGATATAAAGTATGCGGTGCTTAATGGAACGGACAGCCATGTGCTGTCCTGTGGCATCGGTCACATCACGGATACCGCAGGAATCGGGGAAAAGGGTAACTGTGTCCTTGCCGGTCATAACGGAAGCAGACACGGCACATTCTTTACGAACCTGAAAAACATCCAGACCGGTGATGTGGTGAAGCTGACGGATAAGGAAGGAAATGTGTATCTTTACACCGCAGAGAGCATGGAAGTGGTAGATCCTTATGACAATTCCGTCAAAACACAGGGTGAAAAAACAGAGCTAACACTCATTACCTGTGAAAATAAGGGAACCATGCGGCGTGTTGTGAAATGCACAATGTCTGAAGCTTCACTGACGCATGAATAGTACCATGGATAAGTGAAACGAAATCAGACATGGAAGGAGGCGGTGGAATAATGGAGATACCATGCAGACTGCACATGGCAGAGAAAATCATTAGTGAAATGGATGTATCCCATGTGCCGGATGATGTGATGGAGAGTGAGGAGGATTACAGTATCGTCATCAGCGGCTGGTGGGTGCATATCCCGGAGCTTAACCTGAATCTTTATGAAGGAGTGTTCTGTAATTATGATGAGGAAGAAAAAGCGTATCTTCCCGATTTTGCTGTGACGGTCATTATGGAAGCAGATAGCAAAAAGCAGGAGGGAGAATGGCTTTACTACGAGCAGGACGGATTTGAAATCACTTTAGCCAATTACCTGAGGGGGAAAATGGCATTAAGTGCCATAGCAGAACTGTCCTGCTTTATCTGTATTCCGGACTGTGAGCCGGAGCAGGAATGATAATGGTTTTTGCACAGTCATAAGCCATTTCAGATAAACCAACAATACAATATTTTTTACAGCCTGAGAACAGGCAGAAAGAGAGGAATCTATGAAATATGCAATCAAATTGAACGCAGTAAACAATCCGGACAAAAATGTAAAGGCATTTGCAACTGTAACCTTTGGGGACTGTTTTAAGATTACCAATGTTGCGGTGGTAAAAACACAGGACGGAGAGCCTTTCGTGTCCATGCCTTCCTTTAAGAGCAGGGAGCGAACCGAACACAATGAGCCTGTGTATAAGGATGTATGCAATCCTATCACGAGTGAATTTCGTGCCGAGCTTTATGGGGACATCCTTGCCCTTTATGGAGAAATGGAGCAGTCCGGCAAAACGGAAGTAAGCAAAAGTGCGGAAAATGCGGAAGAACCGGAGTTTCGTGTGGTAGTAACACCGTTTGAGAGAGAAGGCAGCAATATCCGTGGACTTGCCCGCATTTATTTTGAGGACGAGTTTGTGGTGGGAAATGTAAGCGTGATTCAGGGCAAGGAAAAAGAGTTTGTAGCCATGCCTTCCTATATGGTAAAGCAGGGCGGAAAGGACGGTAAAGCACAGTATCAGGACGTATGCTTTCCGGTGACAAAGGAGTTTCGTGAGAAACTCTATGATGCAGTCTTGGACTGCTATAAGCAGGAAAAGGAAAAAGCCATGTCGCAGGGCAGGGAACAGGCGGCTGCACAGAGCATGGGAAGAACGCAGAACGGACAGCCGGAGAAAAATCTGCCGTTCCGTTAAATGACGGATAAAAAGAAATGATAAAAAAGGTGTGGCGGCGTCTTGCCGCCATACCCAAAAGAAGGGAGAAAAACCATATGGAACAGGAAATAATTAAGAGTGCGAAGCTTACCAAAGACCAGATAATCATGGAGCTTCTTACACTTCTGAATGAAAATCAACAGAAGGAAGCAGCTAATAAAATATTTGAAATGGCAGCAATGATTGACGGTATGGATCAGAAGCTTTATGAGGTAACGGAGGAGTTATCCAATGTCCGCAGGCAGCTTGAAAAAATGGAGCAGGAAAAAGCGGATAAAACCTTAAAAGCCGTTGTCCGAAAGGCTGTGGATTCGTTGGAACAGCAATGCCATAAGATGAAGGAGCAGCTGTTTGAAATCAAAACCGAGGTTAAGGAAAAGGCATCTTTGATTGTGGCGGAGACAAAGGCAAAAGGAAAGGTAGCACTGAACAGGGTATCAGAATTTCTTGGAATAAAAGACAAGCTGGAGTCTTTTTGCAGCAATATCCATAAAAGCATGGAAAAGACAGAGCAGACCATTATAAAAATCGATTCCTTTGGCGGCGGCATGAGGGAGGCAGGTCAGAAAATGGCAAATACCTTCCGTACCTTTGCCGATAAGGAAACGGTGGACTATTCTGCAAAGGAAAAGAAATTTTCCAAAACAGAGCTTGTAAAAAAGCCTTTTGCAGCAAAGAAAAAACTGTTTGAAAAAATGGAGCAGTATCTGGATGCTGCCATTGACAGAGTGGAAAGTCTTACCATAATACCGGAGCGTGTGCAGGAAGCAGAGAAAAATGAGCCTGTGGCACTCGGAATGGTGGCGGAGCAGGAGTATCAGTATGGGGCAGAAGCATTTGAAGCGTATAGAGATAGTGCAAAAGAGGAAACTACGAAAGTGTCGGATACAAAAGTGTCGGAAGTAAAGGAAAAGAGCCGATAAAGGTTGAGGAGAATCATTTTTTTGAATGATATTACTAAAAAGATTTGTTAGAGTATTCTTCGTTGTGAAGAAGAAAGAGAAGAAAACGACAAGGTGGAATAACGGAATAAATCCAAATAGCAAAGAAATCGGAGAGTTACTTGTAATTCTCCGGTTTCTTCTTTGCAGGTTCAATCCTCTTGTTTAGAATCCTTTTCGGTTTTAGTGTCACCTATTAGATAATCGCAGCTTACATTAAAAATCTGTGATAATGCTCGTATTTCTATATCTGTAACATATCTCTTATTTGTTTCAATTCTGGTAATTACATTTTTGTCCATATCATAGCCGGCAAGCTGAAGCTTGTGAGATAAATCTCTTTGTGAAAGCTTTTGCTCTTTTCGCAATTCAATGAGCCGTTGGCTGATAAGGTTCTTTTCTCCTGAGAAACTGCGTGGTTTTGGCATATATTTTCCCTCTTTCTGTCAGACTTTGTCGAAAGGCTTGTCTCACTTTTACAACCTATGAATTGATTTTAGTCGAAAAAAGTATTAAAATAGGTTGTAAAAGTGAGACAAAGGAGGGCTGCATAATGAGTGGAGAAATGATTTATAACATCATCAATGGATTTTATGATGAAAATACAGCGGTACTGCCGGAAACAGTAAAATTGGAGGAGGTTTTTGCACCGGGAAGTGAGTGCGGAATACTTGCAGACCGTATTTTTGAAATGAAGCAGAGTATTTGTACAAAACTTGGTGTAGAGGAGGATGCGGAACTTGAAATGATTTTCGATGATATGGAGAAGATTATGAAAATTGTATCTTTGAAAATGTATGAGTATGGAAAGACTAACTATTAAAAGTCAAGACCAAAAATGATATTTTTTGAATAAAGTACAGAAATGTATTTTAGATAAATTGGGAACTCGATTATAGTTCTTTGAACCTTGAAAACTGCATGG
>Ga0129315_1000234_pt1 | contig 58110 bp, 49 predicted proteins | sample Cm827metagenome_FD_94432 | JGI IMG/M metagenome (GOLD analysis project Ga0129315, IMG submission 94432) | Eastern black-and-white colobus group fecal microbial communities from Wisconsin, USA - Cm827 metagenome | ecosystem: Host-associated > Mammals > Digestive system > Large intestine > Fecal... | reverse complement strand
ATGGCGAAAGGGATCCACCTGTTCCCATACCGAACACAGAAGTTAAGCCTTTCAGCGCCGATGGTACTTGGTTGGAGACGACCTGGGAGAGTAGGACGTTGCCGGATTCCATGAAAAAAGAACCTACCCCTTATGGGGTGGGTTCTTTTTTCATTTCATCTGCAACGTTCCTCTCCAAAGTCGTCTTTAACTGAGCGAAGCACGTACTTGGTTAGGATATCGGCCCCTGCGCCCTGTGGGCAAAACAGGGGGCCGATATCACCTGGGAGAGTCAGAACCGCAACGCTTTATTTTCCGGTTGTCTTCAAGCCAATGTGCAGCATTGTACTTATGCCTGGGAAAGTAGGACACTGTTGAATTCCGAAGCATCCGCTTGTAACTTAGGGATTACATTTTTTGCACGGTTGATAGCCGTTGGCGATGACTTCATCCCTTGAACCCGTGTAGGTTGTGCGGTTTTTATCTTTGATGGACTTGGCGCTGGCACAATCGGCATAATGGAATTTCTTCGTATTTTTGTTAAGCACATACGTGGTTTCGTCTGTGTTAACGGCTGAAGAAGCGTCGATTTTTGCGTTGACGTAATCCTGAAGGGCGACGAGTTCTTCGACATTCAGCGTGTCTACCGAATCATAAATGGCTTGAAGTTTTTGGGATGGGGCGGCAAAAGCCAACGCGGGCAGCAGCAAACAGAAAACGAGCAGACCATAGATGATTCTTTTCATGGGAAAACCCCCTTTTTGTCTTTTGTAGAATTATTATATACATGTTATATCCTAAAAATCAATCATAAATATCCAAATTGGATATGATTTTGCGAAAAAGTGAGAACAGATCTCCAAAGAGGTCTGTCCTCACTTTATCAGGTAGCTATGCCGGTTTGCAGGTCAATCGTGATGAGCTGATTATTTTCCAGATCCTGCACGGGCAGGGTATGAGCAGTCAAATCGATTTCGGCACTGGGAATGGATAAAACAAGGCAGTTCAGCTGTTTCCGGTCGTCATAGATATTGAAAACGAAGGCGTCCGGATGATTTGAACAGGTATAATCCAGCGGGACACGCGGCCCGTAATCGGTGTTGTCGTAATACAGATAGATATTGGTCACCGTGTCAATTTGCGTGAGTAGAATTTCGCGGATGCGGTTGGTTTTCACCTGTTCGGCGTTGACCGAAACCTGTATGACGGTTGCTGCGTCGGGTTTGGGAATATCTAAAACATAGATTTCTTCGCTCGTCAACTGTCCGGGCGTTTCCATGATGCCGCAATCCAGATGAATCGAGCGGACTTGCGCGGCTTCTTCGGATGTGAGCATCCAACGGAATCGGCGCATGGCTTCACTGCCTTTGCGTTCCCCTGAACCGAGGACGGAACCCGTTTCTGGAACCGAATCTGCCCAAATATCAGCTTCGCAGTAAAAGCCAAGCGGAACAAAACCTTCCGCACGAGCGTCGTCGGCTTCCGTGAAGTCTGCATAATCGCCGAGAACGTCGTTGCAGGCCGAATAGCGCGCGTCGCTCGGCGAGGCAAGCACATCCAGCGCCAGCAGACGGCCGTCAAAATACAGGTTTTCAATCGTCCAAGTCATGCTGACGCCCTGCGTGCCGCTTTGAATGAACGCGGGCTTGTCATTGGCTTTTGCCGACGCGCCGCCGCAGACAACAAGCAGTAAAGTGAGCGGCAGAGCGGCAAGGCGTGTCCAAGGAATCGAACGTTTGCGCATGAAATACACTCCTTTTCGGTTGAAAATGGATCGCTTTCGGAACCGTTCCGCCATATAAAACGATATATGATATCCATTTCATCCCAAATTCGGGAAAAAATGGACGAAGATGCCCCGCGTATGCTATACTCTTGCGCAAAGGAGGGCGAAACCATGCGCATTTTGCTTGTGGAGGCTCCAGAAACCTTCGATTTCTGGTGAGGCGAGGCAAAGCCCCAAGCAAAAGCGATTTCAAAAAACTTTTTCGTTTTCAAACTTGGTTTAATCTTCGGGTGCTATTCTTACAGCGTTCCAAGGAACGGGAGCTAAAAAGAAAAAGAATGAACCCCGATGATAAGGAGGAAACAAAGATGAAAACGAAAATGAAAGTTGCGGTCTGCACCCTGCTTTGCATGACGATGGCCTGCGCCGCGGCGAATGCCGAGGGCGGAATAACGAACAGCACGAACAGCGGGCGGCCGCAGACGCAGCAGAGCCAAATGAAGAACAGAAAGGAGAAGGAGCGCAATGAAAAAGTTTTTGACTGTTTTAGCTGCGATTGTAGCGGCTATTGCACTTTTCTATCTGGTTCTTTTAATTACCGCCTGGCTCTAAATTTTTCCAGATCAGCAAGAAAATTCCCGCGCGTTTCGTCTAATCATCAGAAAGGGTGATCCGGATGAAACGCGCGCTTTTTTGTCTGCTGGCGGCTTGGCGTATGGCCTTCGCCTTTATCGGTGTGCGTGCCGAAAATGTGACGATGATGACGGATGTGTTTGGCAATGAGCGTTTTTCCGTTGTGGAGGAAGCGGCGCGCCGATTTCTGCGCTATGAGCGCAAACAGGGGAATGAATGGAAAACCGCCTGGGAAAACGATGCGATTCTGCCTGACGGCGAGATGGGCTGGCTGAATATAAACGGCGATGCCGGCAGCGGCCAATGGCACACCGTATGGTTTACGCGGGAGACGGGTCCGCAGGTGAGCGTCTATGGTTCGCGAGATGAGGAGGCAGAACACGAAGACTTCAGCCTGGTTTTGGAACAGGGGCCGGACGGAGACTGGTTCGTCGTGATCTATGACGACGCGGAAACCGATCTGTGCGCGTGGCTGTTCGAGGACTGCGTTCTCTTCTGCGACAGCGTGCCGGATATCGCCAAAGGCATCTGCGAAGAAGCGCCTAACCGCGACGCGGCGGCGTTTGATCCGGAGGAACTGCGGACGATGGAAGGAAACATCGTGCCCTACGATGCGTCCGAAACCGAGCGCTTTTCGGTCGCGCGCGAGGATGGCTTAAATGAGCTGAGGCTGGAAAAGAAGATGGATGGCCCGGTGATCGTGGATCTTTTTGCCAACGCCGAACCGCTGTATATTGCGCTGGACGAAAAGACGGTTTGCCCCGTCCATACGCGTCCGAGCAAAGTCAGCCCGCGCGCGGCGAACGGCAAGGCGGCGGTGTCGCTGACGGATTGGCTGATGCTGCTCTGCCGAAAAGGCGACTGGGCGTTTGTGCTCTATGAAACAACGCCCGGCCATTATCGGACGGGCTGGATCGAAGGCGCGCAGAACGACAGGCTGGAACGCGCCGTTCAAATGACGCAGGAAGCGGCGTTTGCCTGGTACGGCGGAACCATCAACAAAGACACCGCGCTGATGGATGATCCGGTTTGCGCAAGCGGCGTGCTTGGCACGGTGCCCAAAGGGACGCGCGCAACGTATCTGGATGTGATGGAGGCCCGGAAGGCGGACGACAGCGAAACGGAAACGCTGGTTTATGTCGAAACGACGCTGAACGGGGAAATATGGCGCGGCTTTATCCGCGAGGACGATATCGATCTGGATGATATGACGTCGTTCGGCTGAGGTTTGACGCGCAGGCCAAACGGTGCTATGATGAAATCATTCTGATATCGGAGGCACACATATGATCAGCAAAACCTATCCGCTCGGCAGTTTTGAGCGCTATCCGTATGTCGTCATCCTTTCGCGCATGGAGGGAAAATTTCTGCTCAGCCGCCATAAACAGCGCACGACATGGGAATTTCAGGGCGGTCATATCGAGCAGGGAGAAACGCCTTTGCAGGCCGCCAAACGCGAACTGTTTGAAGAATCCGGCGCGGCGGCGTTTGAAATCGAGCCGCTCTGCGATTACTGGGCGGGCAGTGAAGACGGGAAGAGCGGTGCATGCGGCGTGGTTTTTACGGCAGAAATTCAAAAACTCGGCCCGCTGCCTGAAAGTGAAATGGCTGAAACACGGCTGTTTGAAAGTCTGCCCGAACAGATGACGTATCCGGCGATCACTGCGGCGATTATGGCGTATTGGGGGAAAAATATTCAGCCTCACGGATTGACGCAAGGCTGAATAGGTATTAAAATGTAAACAAGTCAAAAAATCCCGCGCGAACCGAACGAGTTGTTCGATATTGCGCGGGATTTTTTCAGCTGTTTTGTTTTTTGACAAGCACGATCCCAGCGTGCTCTTGAGCGTTTTCAAATTCAGCGGTTTGGCGATGTGCGCGTTCATGCCCGCGTCCAGTGCGTCGTGTACATCTTTGACAAAGACGTTGACCGTCATGGCGATGACGGGGATGCTCTGCGCTTCCGGATGGTCAGAGGCGCGGATGAGCCGCGTTGGGCAAACCGTAAGCTTGAAAAAGCCGTCGCACAGAGAAAAGCTTTTTGACGGATGAGAAAATCTCTATGAAAAAACCTCCCTCAAGAAAGGGAGGCGGGCAAGACGGAGACGTTCACAGCCCCATCTTTTCGACATATTCTTCCAGGCACCAGTTGTTCTGGGTCATGGTTTGGGCCGCTTCAACGCCGACATAGCGGAAATGCCAGCTTTCGGCGACGAAGCCCGTCAGCTTCTGCTTATCCGCCGTGAAGCGGACGACGAAGCCGTATTGTGCGCAATGTTCATGCAGCCATTTCTGCTGTGCCGTTCCGGTGAAGCTCACATTCGGCACGGTGATGTCAAACGCCAGCCCAGTCTGATGCTCGCTTGTTCCGGCGGGCGCGACGGTGTTATAGGTGGCCGACAGACAGCGGTCGCGCGACCAGTCCGGGTTGTTTTTCTGATACTTGGCGACGGAGTTATCCACGAGCTTCTGCTGTTCGCTGTATGTGCGGTAAGCGGAGGAAATCTGGAAGTTGGAAAGGCCGTCCGCGATGGCGGCGGAGAGCATTCGGCCCAGCGCCTCGGTGGCGGTTCGGTCGGCCTTGGTGCCGCTGTATTTGACCTTGACGATATCGGCGGAGAGCACGGATTCGATCGTCACCAGATCGGTCGGCGCGTCGTTTTTGCCGAGCTTATGCTGGCGGTTGACGAGCATGAGAAAATCCGGCTTGGGCGCCTGATCGGCGGAAAGCGCATTGCCGCTGTACAGCAGTTCCTGCGTCTTGACGCCTGCCAGCCCATCCGCGCTCAGCCCGTTGACGGCCTGAAAGCGGATGACAGCCTCCTCCGTATTCGTGCCGAACGTGCCATCCGCCGCGTCGTTCAGGTAGCCCAGATCGATGAGCGCCTGCTGGAGCTGTTTCACGTCCTCGCCGGTGAAATTCTTTTTGAGCGTGCGCGTCGGCGCTTTTGTGGGTTCAGGGGTATCGGTTGGGGCGGCTGTCGGCGTGGGCGTGACGCTCACGGGGTCGGGGGTGGGCGTTTCGGGAATCAGGTTTGCGCCGCCATAGCCATACTGCGCGCCGAAGGGCGCGTAAACCGCCGGAGTCGGGGTGATGGTGGGTTCGGGAGTCGGCATGGGATCGACTTCCGGCGCGGCGGTTGCGGCGTTATCCGCCAGCGCGTCAAGGTTCGGTTTTTGCAGAAACGTGGTCATCAGCGCGCTGACCAGCACGACGGCCAGCAGAATGCCGCAGGCCGCGATCAACCGGCCGAAAGGCTGAGAAGGAGCGTTTGTTTTTCGCACGTGTTTTTCCTTTCCGCAGGCGGTCAGAAAATCCAGCCGCCCGCTTCAATCTGCGCGTTGGCCCACGCGCGGAGTTTTTCCGTCGCCGCATCCAGCGCCTCGCGGGAAGAGACGGCATATTCGCCGCCCGCGATGCACTCGGCCATCGCGTCGTTGATCCACTGGCCGTAGTGCAGCGTGTCTTTGTAATTATTCAAGTCGAGCACCCAATCTTCCCGCGCGGAAAAATCATAGATCGTCACGTTGTCGTAGCCGCTCAGCGCGTCGTAACAGAGGCCGCGCAGCGCGAGCATCGCTTCCAACGTTCCCTTGCTCTGCATGGTCGCCCATTCCGCGGCGGAATACGGCGGGAAGAAGATATCGAACTGCGTTTCCGGGTGCGCCGTGATGTAGGCAATCAGGTGCGCGTTCAGGTTTTCTTGAGCCAGCTGGGTGCGCGCGTCCGCGGGAAGCGGATTTTCCGGCGGGGTAAAGCTGGCGGTATACAGAGCGATGGGGCCGTAATCGTCGCGGCCCGCCCAGTTATACATGCGGTCGCGGATGGAATCGTCCTGCTTTTGCCCCCATGCTTTCAGGCAGCGCGGCAGGAACGAGCCGAGCACGCTGCGGTTGAGCCAGTAGGAAACGTCATTGAAGAGGTTGTCGTCGTACAGATACATCGGCACATCGCTGCCGGTCTGATCGACTTTGGCGATGAAGGAATACACGTCCAGCCCGTAGACGATGCGCTTTACATCGTGCGTGCGAAAGGCCAGATCCATCAGCAGCGCGTGGTTATAGGCCGTTCCGGCGGAGGTGCACAGCTTGATAAATCGACCGCCGAGCAGCGCGTCCATCTGCGTCGGGCGGAAGTTTTCCGTCACGGATGTGCCGACGACGGCGCTGTCGTAATCATAGCTGCGCGCGATGCCTGCGTTGGCGTAGACCTGCGTGGTGTTGTCAATCGGCGGCATGTAGCGCGTCGCGAGGTGGTAGACCTGAAACGGATCGATGACGATGACCGTCAGGCAGATGGCGCCGATTGTGCCGAGCAGCAGCGCGAGACTCAGCAGCGCCCAGGTTTTTCGTTTCATCATGTTCTTTGAACCGCAGGGGAATCGGTCAGAAATTGAAATACAGGAACACGCTCACGCTGGAGAGCGACAGGGTGCAGTAGACGATCATCAGCACCGTGGTCAGGGCGTTGCACAGCGTCGGATGGAAATCCATCGTCTTTTCGTAGGTGTTGCGCAGGCCCAGGCAGGCGAACAGCGACGCGGCGTACCAGATCATCATGTAGATGGCGTTGTAGCCCTCGTGGAAACCGCCGGGCAGAGCGAAGGCCGACGTGATGGAATCGCGCAGCGGCCCAAAGTTCATCATCAGCATGGATTTGACGATGGCCAGCGCGTCGGTCAGGCTCGTCGCGCGGAAGAAGACCCACGCCACGACGATGAAGCCGAAATTGATGAGCCATTGCAGCGCCGGGTGCAGGCGGTCATACGGTTTGCGGAAAAGGCGGTAGAGCACGCTTGCCGCGCCGTGCATCAGCCCCCAGAGCAGGAACAGCCAGCCCGCGCCATGCCACAGGCCGCTGAGCAGGAATACGATCATCAGGTTGACGCAGGTGCGCGCCATGCCCTTTCGGCTGCCGCCCAGCGGGAAATAGATGTACGTCGTCAGGAAACGGGAGAGCGTAATATGCCACCGCTGCCAGAATTCGCGGATGTTCAGGCTCTTGTAGGGCGAATTGAAGTTGATCGGGATTTTGATGTTGAACATCAGGCCCACGCCCGTCGCCATGTCGCAGTAGCCGGAAAAATCGAAATAGAGCTGGAGGGTGTAGCCGATGGCGACGAACCACGCCTCCGCCGTGTTGAGCGTCTGCGCGCTGGCGAAGCCCGCTTCCACCGCGACGGCGAACGTATCCGCGATGACGACCTTTTTCATCAGGCCGCGTGCAAAGGCGTACAGGCCGGGCGCAAAGTTGTCAAAATTGAAATGGCGGTTTTGCGCGTCCGCAAACTGCGGCACGATTTCGCTGTGCAGCACGATCGGCCCGGCGATCAGCTGGGGGAAGAAGGTGACGAACAGCGCATAATCCAGAATATTGTAGCGCGGAACGGTGCGCTTGTAGCTGTCGATGACGTAGGAAAGCTGCTGGAAGGTAAAAAACGAAATGCCCAGCGGCAGCGCCAGACGGTTGAGCGTCAAATGCAGGCCGAACGCGCCGTTCAGGTTTTCAAAGAAGAAATCGTGGTATTTGAAGTAAAACAGCACGCCGAGGTTCAGAAAAAGCCCCAGCAGCATCAGCGGCAGGCGCACGGCCTTCTTTTCCCGCGTGAGCATCAGCTGGCTGAGCGCGTAATTGACGAGGATGCTGCCTGCAATGATCGGCACATAGCTGGGATTGTTGTAGCCGTAGAAAAGGAACGAGGCCAGTACCAGAAACACCTTGTTGAGCTGGTTTTTTTCCGGCAGTCTGCCCAGCAGAAAATAGCCCAGCAGGGTCAGCGGCAGAAACGCCAGCATGAAAACGTAGGAATTGAACAGCATGTCGGTATGTGCTCCTTTTCAAAAAATCAAAACGGCCAGTCTCCGGCTTCCACAATCTGCGCTGCCAGCGCGCGGATGACGTCGTTGTTCGCTTCCAGCTGCGCGGCGTCCGTCACGCGGGAAAGCCCCGCGGCCATTTCCTCGGCCATCGCGTCGTTGATATCCGGGCCGTAGTGTTTTGCGTCGATGTACTGATTCAGGTCACAGATCCATTCCGTCCGCGCCTGAAAATCATAAATCTCCACGTTGTCGTATGGAAGCAGCGCTTCGGCCAGCGCTTTTTTCTGCTGCAAATGGTATTCCATCTGCCCCTGCGTGTAAAACTGATACCAGTGCGCGGCGGAATACGGCGGGAAGAAGAAAATAAACTGTGTGTCGGGGTGCTGCTCGACGAACGGCAGAAAGTTGTGCTCCACGTTGAGCTTGGTCTGCTGGGAAAGCCCCGCTTCGGCGTTGATCTGCTCGACCGTATCCCGGCTGAAGGAAACGTCCGCCAGCACGGCTTCCCTGCCGTAGGCATACAAATCGCCCCAGCTGTACATCGTGTCGAGCTGATCCGGGTCGCTCTGCCCCAGCGTGGCGAGGCATTCGGGAATGTAGGTCAGCAGCACGCTTTTGTTGAACCAATAGGAAACGTCGTTGAAGAGATTGTCGTCGTAGAGATAATCCGGCATTTCGCACTTGGGCGTCTTGTAAAAATAGGTCAGCGCTTCCACGTCCACGCCGTAGAGCACGCGGCGCACGTCGTGCGTCGCGAAGGCCATATCCATCATCTGCTTATGGTTGAAGGAGGAACCCGCGTTGACGCAAAGCTTGACAAACTGCCCGCCGAAAAGGCGGTCTAACTGGCTGGGACGAAAGTTTTCCGTCATCGACGAGCCGATGACCACACTGTCGTAGGCGTAGTTTTTGGCGATGCCCGCGTTGGAATAAATCTGCGTGCCGTTTGAAATCGGCGGGATAAACGCGGTCGCCTTGTGATACACTTCAAACGGATCGACGGCGGCCACCAGCGCGACCGTTCCACCGATGGAAAGTCCCAGCAGCGAAAGGGTGAGCGCCGCCCATTTTTTTCTGTTCACGGTGCGCTCCTTTCCGCCGGACGGGCTGAATATCGATAAAACATCACTTTATTATACACCATGCGCGCGGCAAAGACAAGGCCGCCGAAAACGCCGGCGGCCTTCAGAACTTTTAATCCGCGTTCTGTGCATCGACGCGCGCAATGTGCCCGCCGACGGCTTTCAGCTTTTTTTCGATCTTGCAGTAGCCGCGCTCGATGTGGCCGCCGGAATCATCCACCAGCGTCTCGCCTTCGGCGCAGAGCCCCGCCAGGATCAGCGCCGCGCCCGCGCGCAGATCCGTTGCACGAACCGGCGCGCCGGTCAGATACGGCGTGCCCTCCACGACGGCGACGCGGTTTTCCACCCGAATGTGCGCGCCCAGCCGGGAAAGCTCGGCGGCGTGCATGAAGCGGTTTTCAAAAATCGTTTCCAGAAATACGCTTGTGCCGGGGGTTTTGCAGGCGACGGCCATCATCGGCGCCTGCAAATCGGTCGGGAAGCCGGGATAAACCATCGTGCGGATTTCAAAGGGCTGTTTGGCTCGGCCGAAGACCATCAGCCCGCCCGGCGTATCCTTGATATGTATGCCCGCTTCGCTGAGCTTGAAGAGCAGGGAGCGCAGATGTTCCGCCCGCGCGCCGGAAAGCAGCAGTTCGCCGCCGGTGATGGCGCAGGCGCAGGCCATCGTGCCCGCCTCGATACGGTCGGCAATCGGCTGCCAGCTCACGCCGTGCAGCGCGCGTACGCCTTCAATGACGATGGTGGATGTACCCGCGCCGCTCACGCGCGCGCCCATCGCGTTCAGAAACGCCGCCAGATCGACGATTTCCGGTTCCTTGGCCGCGTTTTCGATGCGCGTCGTGCCGCTGGCCAGTGTCGCCGCCATCAGCAGGTTTTCCGTCGCGCCGACGGACGGCATATCCAGATAGATGACCGCTCCGCGCAGGCGGCCCGAAAGCGTCACGCCGCCGTGGTCAAACTTCACCTTTGCGCCCAGCGCGCTCATGCCCTTGAGGTGCTGGTCGATGGGCCGCTGGCCGATCGCGCAGCCGCCGGGCAGGGGAATGCGCGCTTCGCCCAGCCGCGCGAGCAGCGGGCCGAGCACCAGCACCGAGGCGCGCATCTTGCGTACATCCTCTTCGTCCTGCGGGTTTTGCAGCGCGGCGGCGTTCAAAATGAGCGCGTCGTTTTCCTTTTTCACGCTGCACCCGCACGAGGCCAGCAGCGCGCAGAGCGTCTTCACATCCGTCAATTCCGGCACGCGTTCAATGCGCGCGTCTTCGCCCGTCAGCAGCGCGCCGCACATGATGGGCAGCACCGCGTTCTTGGATGTGCTGATGGGTATTTCTCCCCGCAGCGGCGGGCTTTCGCGAACCGCATAATGCGCCATGAGAATCCCTCCGATTTTTTTCGGCTTTGCGGCGGCGAACCCGCCTGATGGCAGATTATGCCGCAGCGGGACGATGTGTCCGCGCGCCGCAAGATGATTTTGCCCGCCGCCGCGCGCATCATGCCTGCGCCAAAATGCAGACGGACGCGGCTTTTTTATTTTATGCTGGAAACGCGGCGGCATAAACGGCTTGCGGCGCAAAACGCGGCGGCGCAGAAAGTTCCAGCGGCAAAACCTGCCGCAGAATCCAAAGAAAAAAGCCGTAAAAGCCGAAAAAAATGAACCGATTCGGCCTAAAAGCTTTTCGGAATTGCTTTTTTGCGCAAAGTGGTGTATCGTAATAAGGTATTGCATCTCCCGCCGCCCCTTTCCGCGGCGGGGAAAAACACGGCCAAGGAGAGCACGCATGAGCGAGTATCTGGATATTCCCGCGCTTTACGGCAGCAGCGTTTTTTCCGAAAAGGAAATGCGCGCGCGCCTGCCCAGGGAGATTTACAAGAGATTGTCGGCCAGCATGGCCACCGGCGAAGAGCTTGATCCCACCGTGGCGGACGCGGTGGCGAGCGCCATGAAGGAATGGGCGATCGAGCAGGGGGCGACGCATTACACCCACTGGTTTCAGCCGCTGACGGGCACGACCGCCGAGAAGCATGACTCTTTCATTAGCCCGCAGAAGGACGGGAGCGTCATCATGGAGCTGCGCGGCAAAGAGCTGATCCGCGGCGAGCCGGATGCGTCCTCCTTCCCCTCCGGCGGCATCCGTGCCACGTTTGAGGCGCGCGGCTATACCGTCTGGGATATCACCAGCCCTGCGTTTATCTACGACAACGGCGATACGAAGACGCTGTGCATCCCCACGGCGTTCTGCGGCTACAACGGCGAGGCGCTCGACCAGAAAACGCCGCTGCTTCGCTCGATGGAGGCCATCAGCCGTCAGGCCGTGCGCATCTGCCGGCTCTTCGGTGATAATCTGACCCAGCGCGTGACGACCTCCGTCGGCCCGGAGCAGGAATATTTCATCGTCGATCGCGAAACCTATCTGAAGCGAAAAGACCTCATCTTCACCGGGCGCACGCTTTTCGGCGCCATGCCGCCCAAAGGGCAGGAGATGGAGGATCATTACTTCGGCGCGATCAAGGAACGCGTGAGCAACTACATGAAGGATTTGGATATCGAGCTGTGGAAGCTCGGCATCCCGGCCAAGACGGAACATAACGAGGCCGCGCCCGCCCAGCATGAGCTTGCGCCCATCTACAACACCACCAATGTGGCGACGGACGAAAACATGCTCGTCATGAACGTCATGAAGAAGGTTGCCCTGCGTCACGGGCTGGTATGCCTGCTGCATGAAAAACCCTTTGCGGGGGTCAACGGCAGCGGCAAACACAACAACTGGTCGCTGACCACGGATACCGGGCATAATCTGCTGGAGCCGGGCCGTGATCCGCAGAAGAACCGGATGTTCCTGCTCGTGCTCGCCGCGATGATGAAGGCGGTGGATGAGCACGCGGGCCTTCTGCGCATGAGCGCCGCCAACCCCGGCAACGATCACCGTCTCGGCGCGAACGAAGCGCCGCCCGCCATCATCTCCATGTTCCTGGGCGATCAGCTGACCGCCGTTGTGGATCATATCATCCGCGGGAGCGACGAGAGCGTGCCGTCCGCATCCATCATGCGTGTGGGCGTTTCGACCCTTCCGTTTATCCGCCGCGATGCGACCGACCGCAATCGGACCTCGCCCTTCGCGTTTACGGGCAATAAATTCGAGTTCCGCATGGTGCCGTCTTCCGGCTGCATCGCCGACGCGAACACCGTGCTCAACACCATCGCGGCGGAAGCGTTTCAGGCGTTTGCCGACGAACTGGAAAAGGCGGAAGATTTTGAATTCGCACTGAACGCGCTCATCCGCCGCGAAATGACCGCGCACCAGCGCATCATCTTCAACGGCAACGGCTATACCGACGAGTGGGTGGCCGAAGCGACGCGGCGCGGCCTGCCGAATCTGAGGAGCATGGTGGACGCGGTGCCGGAGCTGGTGAAACCCGCTTCCATCGCGCTGTTTGCCCATCAGGGCGTATTCACCGAGAAGGAACTGCGCGCCCGCGCGGACGTCTCCTTCGAGCTGTATGCCAAGACGATCAACATCGAGGCGCTGACGATGATCGACATGGCGGGCAAGGATATCGTTCCGGCTGTTGCGGAATACGGCGGAAAACTGGCCTGGTCGGCCAATCAGGCGATGCAGGCCGGCATGGATGTTTCGGTGCAGCGGGAGATGCTCGCCCGCGTGAACGTGCTGCTGCGGCAGACGAGCGACGCGCTCGCCGATCTGCGCGCCAAGCAGGAAAAGATGGCGGCGCTTTCCGGACAGGAACAGGCGCGCTATGCGCACGACGTCATCTGCCCGGCGATGGAGGTGCTCCGCGCCCCGGTCGATCATCTGGAAATGATTGTAGACGGCAGACTCTGGCCGATGCCGACCTACGGTGACTTGCTGTTTAACGTGTAAGGAGGATTCAATATGTGCGGAATTGTCGGTTATGTGGGCGTGAAACAGGCGGCCCCGATTTTGCTTGCCGGGCTGTCGAAGCTCGAATATCGCGGCTATGACTCGGCAGGTCTGGCTGTGCGCGATGAAGCCAGCGAACACATCGAGGTGGTCAAGGCGAAGGGCCGTCTCAAGAACCTGATGGAGATGACCGATTCCGGCAACGCCGTTCACGGCCTGTGCGGCATCGGCCACACCCGCTGGGCGACCCACGGCGAGCCGAGCACCGTCAACGCGCACCCGCAGTATACCCGCGAAAAGCGCGTCGTGCTCGTGCACAACGGCATCATCGAAAACTATCAGGAAATCAAGGAATCGCTGCTTAAAAAGGGCTATACGTTCGCCTCGCAGACGGATACCGAGGTGGCCGCCGCGCTGCTGGACAGCTATTATGCCGATGCGGCCAAGCGCGGCATGGAGCCGCGCGAACGTGCGCTCGACGCCATTCGCAATATGATGATTCGCGTGCGCGGCAGTTACGCGCTCGGCATTCTTTTCGGCGATCAGCCCGGCGCGATCTATGCCGCCCGCAAGGACAGCCCGCTGATTCTCGGCCGCTGCGACGGCGAATATCAGGGATACATGATCGCTTCCGACGTGCCTGCCGTGCTCAATTACACGCGCAACGTCGTCTATATCGATAATCAGGAAATCGCCTGCCTGACCCGCGACGAACTGCATGTTTATAACATCGACTGCGAAGAAATCGAAAAGCCGTTCGTGGAAATCAAGTGGGATGCCGCCGCCGCCGAAAAGGATGGCTACGAGCATTTCATGATGAAGGAGATCCACGAACAGCCGCGCGCCGTGCGCGACACGCTCTCCCCGCGGATCAAGGAAAACGAAGACGGCGAAAAAATCATCGACCTGAGCGAAACCGGGTTGACGGATGAGGATTTCACAAACGTCTCTCGCGTGTATCTCATCGGCTGCGGCTCGGCGTATCACGTCGGCATGGCGGCGCGCTATGTCATCGAAAAACTTGCGCGTGTCCCCTGCGAGGTTGATCTGGCGAGCGAATTCCGCTATCGCGATCCGATTCTGGAAGAGAACGGGCTGGTCGTCATCATCAGCCAGAGCGGCGAAACCGCCGACAGTCTGGCGGCGCTGCGCCTGTGCAGGGAGCGCGGCGTGCGCACGCTGGCGGTGGTCAACGTCGTCGGCTCGTCGATCGCGCGCGAGGCGGACAGCGTGATGTATACCTGGGCCGGTCCGGAAATCGCCGTCGCGACGACCAAGGCGTATTCCACCCAGCTGGCGGCGCTGTATCTGGTCGCCGTCCATATGGCCGAGGTGCGCGGGCAGATCACGAAGGAACGCCGCGAAGAGCTGATTGCCGCGATGCTCGCCCTGCCGGATCAAATTGAGCGCGTGCTCTCTGACAAGGAACGCGTGCAGTGGTACGCCAACAAGATGGCCGCCTGCAAGGACGTGTTCTTTATCGGCCGCGGGCTGGATTACGCCATCAGTCTGGAAGGCAGCCTCAAGCTCAAGGAAATCAGCTACATCCATTCGGAAGCCTATGCCGCCGGCGAACTCAAGCATGGCACCATCAGCCTGATCGAGGACGGCGTGCTCGTCGTCGCCGTCGCGACCCAGCCGGAACTGTTTGAAAAAGAAGTTTCCAACATGGTCGAGGTGCGCAGCCGTGGCGCCAGCCTGTTCGGGCTGACGACCTACGGCCAATACGCCATCGAAGATACCGTCAATTTCACAGTCTATGTGCCGCGCACCGATCCGCTGCTGGCCACCTCGCTGGCCGTCGTGCCGCTCCAGCTGCTGGCCTATTACATCAGCTGCGCCAAGGGTCTGGACGTGGATAAGCCGCGCAACCTCGCCAAGAGCGTGACGGTGGAATAAATAAAAGAAAAGGAGTGCTCTTCTTTGAAATCGGTGGAAAACCGTTCAAAGAGGGGCGCTTTTATCATCACTTCTTTTTGCAAAGTGCGCCTACGGGAGTACCTCTGTCAACGCGCGCGCCGCGCGGCACTTTGCGCAAACTTTTTCCAGACTCTTGACGCGCCTCCCCCTCAGGTGTTACAGTGAAATAAAGCGACAACCATCGCTTTCATTCCATTTTGGCAGGAGGAACAGCAATGACGCTGCTGGAATATCGCATTTTTCATACCGTCACCCAGCAGGGCAGTTTTGCGCGTGCTGCGCAGATTCTGCATTTGACGCCCAGCGCCATCAGCCACGCCGTCAGCTCGATGGAAGAGTCCTGCGGCTTTTCGCTCTTCGTTCGCGGCAAGGGCGGCGTGTCGCTGACCCGCAGCGGCGAAGCGCTCTATCCGGTGATCCGGCAGGTGCTTTCCGCCGACGAGGCGTTGACGCAGACGGTCGGCGAACTGAAAGGCGTGCAGCGCGGCAAGGTGCGCATTGGCGCGTTCAACAGCGTGTGCGTGGCGTGGCTGCCGCAGCTCGTGGCAGAATACCGCGTGAAATACCCCGGTGTGGAAATCGAAATCGATCAGGGCACATATGACGATGTGATCGAGTGGATCAAGACGGGCGTGGTGGATTTGGGCTTTCTGTCTACGGAGTCCACGCGCGATCTGGCGGTGCGTCCGCTGTATCGCGACAGGCTGATGTGCGTCGCGCCGCGCGGGTTTAAAACGAAAACGCCGGGCGTGATTATGCCCGAAGAGATGCGCGCGGAGACGTTTGTCGTTCAGGGCGACGCGACGGACGCGGACGTGCAGGCGTTTTTGGCGAAATACCGGATCACAGTGCGGGCGACCTGCCGCGTTGTGGATGATCTGTCTACGATTGCGATGGTCGAAAGCGGATTCGGCATCTGCATCATGCCGAGCCTGACGCTTGAGCGCGTCCACGGCGACGTGGAGACTTACGCGATTGAGCCGATGGAATACCGCGAGTTTGGCATTGCGGTGCTCAATCCGCAGATGATGGCCCCTGCGGTTCGGCAGATGGCGATGTTTATCGAGTCCTTTGCCCGGCAGAAGCGGCGCGAGGCGCAGGCGACGAACGCAGGATTCGATCCGGAAAACACGTTTTAACCGAGACAGCGCCCGGATGCGGGACCGATTGTGACAAAATTGTGAATCGCGCATGAAGTCGGAAAGGCAATTTGACGAAAAGATTGCCTTTTGGCTGTGCAGCGCGTATAATGAGGAATAGGGTTTTGATGCCGTAACAATCGGCATTTGCCGACAAAAGGATGCAAATTCTGCGGTGTTGTGCCACGTGGCTGAATCGGCGCAGAAAAATTGCATCACAGAAAGTATGGAGGGAACACTCAATGAAGAAGAGTTTTCTGGCCCTGATGCTGGCCGTCGCGCTGGTTTCCCTGAGCGCGTGCGGCAATCAGGAAAAAGCGCCGGAAGCGACGGCCACGCCGGTTGTGACCGAAGCGCCGACGGAAGAACCCACTGCCGAACCGACAGAGGAACCGACGGCCGAGCCGACGGAAGAGCCCACCGCCGAGCCGACGGAGGAACCGACGGCCGAGCCGACGGAAGAGCCCACCGCCGAACCGACCGAAGCGCCGACGGCTGAGCCGACGGAAGAGCCGGTCGCCGAGCAGAGCGATGAGAACGCTGCGGCGGTCGTCATCACCGAAGAAGCGGCGGACGAGAACGTTGAAGAAGAGTCGGATGTGGCGGCGCTGGACGACGAAGTGCTGGCTTCCGCGTACAACGGCGCGGTGACGGTGCTGCAATCCGAAATTCAGGATGAATTTGACAACATGCTCAGCCAGTATGTCGCGTATTACGCGCAGTATGGCTACAACGTGGACGAATATGACACCGATCTTCAGGCTTCCGTTGCGCAGGAGACGGTGCAGAGCAAGCTGAGCACGGCCATCGTCCGCCATTATGCCGCCGAGAACGGCTATGAGCTGACCGAGGAAAAGAAGGCCGAATTGGCCGCGCAGGTGCAGACCACGCTGGATAACACCCGCGAATATCTGGAAAGCTATCTCTCCGCTTCCGGCTATACCGGCGACGAGCTGACGCAGGCCGTGGAGGATCAGCTGACGCAGGCGGGCTATTCCGAAGAAAGCCTGATGGAAATGGCTGAGCTGAACGATGTGCTCAACTACCTGTATGAAAAGGCGACGGCGGATATCGCCGTGACCGAGGATGAGGTGAAGGCCGCGTTTGACGAGAAGGTCGCCACGCAGAAGGAAAACTACGCCGATCTGGATACGTTCATCAACGATTATGTGAACGAAAACGAAATCCTCTATACGCCGGAAGGCGTGCGCCTGATGGAGTGCATCTACATCGCCAAGGTGGATGGCGAGGCGACCGAGGATGAAGCGACGAAGGCCGAGGCCACGCCGGAAGAATCCACGGATATCGCGGAACTGAGCGGCTATGCCAAGGCGAAGGCTGTCGCCGCGTCCATTGCGGGCGGCGCGGACTTCGAGGAAGCCATGAAGGCTTACAACGAGGACAGTTCCACCGAAGAGCAGATGCTGCGCGGCTATCCTGTGGCCGAGGGCAGCCAGCTCTATGGCGAGGAATTTATCGCGGGCGCGCTGGCGCTTGAAAACGTGGGCGACGTCTCCGACGTGATTACCACCGATTACGGCTATTTCATCCTGCGCTATGCAAAGGATCTGGAGACTGGCGAGGTCGATTTCGAGTCCCGCAAGGAAACCGAGACGGAGGAAGCCCTGACCAATAAGAAGAACGACGCGTATACCGAGTATGTGAACAAGGTGCTCGATGAGGCCGATATGCAGATTGGCGATCTGAGCAAGCTCTATCACGTCTACGTCGGCGAGGCGGTCGAGGCTACCGTGGCGTATGCTTCCGTGAATGCGGATACCCAGCTGCTGGATATGCCGGGCGGCGACGCTGTGGCCGACGTGAAGGCGGGCGCGTCCATGGACGTTCTGGGCAGCATCACCGAGGACGGCAAGACGTATTCCTTCGTCGCTGTGCCGGGTACGGAGATCAAGGGCTATATCGGTGCAGACGAGCTGAACGAGATGGATGCGGATGCCGCGCTGGCCGTGGATAACGCCGCGCTGGTTTCCGGTCTTGGCCAGCTCGATAAGAACCCGACGTTCACCATTGCGATGAACGACGGCTCCCTGATCTATGGCGAGCTGTATCCGGAGAAAGCGCCGGAGAGCGTGGGCAACTTTGTTTCCCTCGCCAACAGCAGCTTCTATGACGGCCTCACCTTCCACCGCGTGATCTCCGGCTTCATGATTCAGGGCGGCGATCCCAACGGCGACGGCACCGGCGGACCGGGCTATGCCATCCGCGGCGAGTTCAGCAGCAACGGCGTGGAGAATGATCTGAGCCATGTGCGCGGCGTGCTGAGCATGGCGCGCTCCAGCTCGAACGACTCGGCCGGCAGCCAGTTCTTCATTATGCACGCGGACAGCGAGTCTCTGGATGGCAACTATGCCGCGTTCGGCATGGTGCTCGGCGGTCTGGATACCGTGGATGTGATCGCTTCCGTGCCGACCGACAGCAACGATAAGCCGCGCACCGAACAGGTGATGCGCACCGTGTATGTCGAAACCTACGGCAAGACCTATACCTTCACCATGCTGGAGGACTAATTCGTCAAGCTCAAAGCAGCCTTCTTTCGCAAGAAAGAGGGTTGCTTTTTTTCTTCCCTTTTGTTATAATCTTCGGGCAACCTTTGCGGACTGTTCGCAACCATCCAGTCCTTAAACAAAACTATGGGCCGAAGGCGCGCTGCGCCTTCCAAGCGGCTCAAGGCCGTTTTTTTGTTGCAAAATATGGCCGTGTGCGCTTGCCCTGTCGTTTTGCCGGTTAGCAAAATGAACAAGGAGATTTTTTTCCATGAGTACGCTGAAACCCCAAAACACCCGTGCGCTGGCTCGCGGCGCCATCATTGCCGCATTGTATACCGCGCTGACCGTTCTGCTGGCCCCGCTGAGCTATGGCGAGGTGCAGATCCGCTTCTCCGAAGCGTTCACCCTGCTGCCGATTCTGATGCCGGAGGCTGTGCCCGCGCTGCTGGTGGGTTGCCTGCTTTCCAACATCCTCGGCGGCTGCTCAATTTTCGATATCGTGTTCGGCTCGCTGGCCACGCTGCTGGCCGCCGTCTGCACGCGCCGCCTGCGCGACAAGTTCTGGCTGGCCGCGCTGATGCCGGTGCTGTTTAACGGCGTGATTGTCGGCGCTGTCGTGCACTTCTGCTATTCAACGGCGATTGCCCTGCCGCTGTGCATGCTCTCCGTCGCCGCAGGCGAGGCCGTCACGTGTCTGGCCGTCGGCCCGCTGCTCATCAGCGTGCTGCGCCGCATGCCCGCTTCCGTGCTGAACTAAATTCCTTTTCCTCTTGACAAAGCCGCCCGCGCGGCGGTATTGTGTATGTATAGCGGAGGGATTTTTCCGCAAAGCATATTCAATTTGTCAGGAGGATTTTTAATTATGCGGATTGCGCTGATTAACGAAAACAGCCAGGCGGCAAAGAACGCGACGATTGAGGCTGCGCTTAAAAAGGTCGTTGCCCCGATGGGCCATCAGGTCGATAACTACGGCATGTATGGCAAAGAGGGCGAGAGTCAGCTGACCTACGTGCAGAACGGCATTCTGGCCGCGATTCTGCTCAATTCCGGCGCAGCGGATTACGTGGTCACCGGCTGCGGCACGGGCGAGGGTGCGATGTTGGCGCTCAACAGTTTTCCGGGCGTGCTCTGCGGCCACGTGGCCGATCCGTCCGACGGTTTCATGTTTGCCCAGATCAACGACGGCAACGCGGTTTCCATGCCGTTTGCCAAGGGCTTCGGCTGGGGCGCGGAGCTGAACCTCGAATACACGTTTGAAAAGCTCTTCGGCTTCGGCAGCGGCAACGGCTACCCGGCGGAGCGCGTTGTGCCCGAACAGCGCAACAAGAAGATCCTCGACGCGGTGCGCGCGCATAACTTTAAGGATTTGATTGCCTGCCTCAAGGGCATCGATCAGGAGCTGGTGCGCGGCGCGATTGCGGGCGAGCATTTTGCTGAATTGTTCTTCGCCAACGCAAAGGATGAGCAGATCATCGCGTATGTGCGCGAGCTGCTGGGATAAAATACAAGGAGGGACTTTGCATGCTTCTTGATCTTTCCTGTTTGAGCTATCCGCTTCCGCCGGATGTCCGGCGGCTTTACGAAGCCGGGGACTTTGGCCGCATGGAGCTGGTCATCCGCCGTCGGCTGGACGACCCATGTGTGCCCGAAGCGCTGAAAGCGCGACTGCGTGTGCAGCTGGAAATGGCGTATGAAATCCCGCGCGCGTATCCGTATACACGGGCGCAGATGCTGGATATCCTGCAAAAGAACGTGAGCGGCTTTGCGGAGGAAGAGCTTGAAACCCTGCGCGACGACGGCACGCTCGACTGGCGCTATGTGAACGGCGAGGTGCGGTTCAAAAACAACGCGCTCTCCGCGTTGCTCAAGACGCGGAAGGAATACGCCATGCGGGCGACAGACCCCGCCGTGATGAGCGGCACGAAGGCGAGCACCGAGCAGCTGAGCGCGATGATTGCCAAAATGAAGGCGAACGGCGGCGTGCGCGCGCGGTTCGAGCTACATGAGGAGCTGACCGTCAGGAGCGACCGTTTGACGGAGGGCGAGACGCTGCGCATCCACCTGCCGATGCCCATTGTCGGCGCACAGGTGAAGCGCGCCGAACTGCTTTCCGCGTCGCACCCTGTCGCGTTCCTTGCGCCGGAAGACGAGCCGCAGCGCACGATCTATTTTGAACTGCCGTATGAGCCGGGCATGACGGTCAGCGCCGAGATTGCCTATGAGATCGACGCGCCGTATGCTCAGCCACACGCGCGCGAGGTTTACGCCGAGCAGCCCGTGTTTGATACGGAGGAATTGCCGCCGCACGTGGTCTTTACGCCGTATCTGCGCGCGCTGGCGAAGGAGATCGTCGGGGACGAGACAAACGCCCTGCTCAAAGCGCGCAAAATCTACGATTTCATTACGACGCAGGCGGTCTATCGCTTCATGCCGCCGTATCTGACGGTGCCCAATATCCCGGAATATTTCCTCAGCGGGCTGCGCGGCGACTGTGGCGTGCAGGCCATCACGTTTGTGACGCTGTGCCGTCTGTGCGGCGTTCCGGCTCAATGGCAGAGCGGCCTGTATACCAAGCCGAACAGCGCGGGTCATCACGATTGGGCGCGGTTTTATGTCGCGCCGTTCGGCTGGCTGTTTGCGGATTGCTCGTTCGGCGGCTCAGCCTATCGCGCGGGCGATTTGGATCGCTGGAATTTCTATTTCGGCAATCTTGAACCGTGGCGCATGCCGACGTGCAGCGCGTTCCAGCAGGAGTTCAACCCGCCGCGCAGATTTCTGCGGCATGATCCGTATGACAACCAGAGCGGCGAGGTCGAGAGCTTGACGCGCAGACTGTACGCGGATGAGTATGAGGACGACTGCCGGGTTGTCAGATACGAAGAAATGGAATAAAGAAAACGGAGCTTTTATCGCGGGGATAAAAGCTCCGTTTTCGTATAAACTGCTTCATCGAAGCGGCTTTGCGTTCGTCAGGTAACGCTTCACGCCCTGACGCATGCTGATTTTACTTCGTGATTGGGGAAACGATAGGGCTTTGCCCCATACCCTATAAGGGAACTGAGTTCCCTTGATCTTCCATTTCGCTTCGCGACGGTTTAAAGAAAGGGTTACAGCCCGCTCTCAAACGCCTCGAAGAACTCCGGGCAGCTCCATTTGCCGCAGGCGCTGACGGTATCGCCGGAAACGCCGAGCTGGAGTTTCAGGCCGTTGGTGAGCGTGACGGTCAGAGTCTGCTTCCTGGCGGACGAATCTGCCGACTTGAGCGTCGCGTGGTCGAGCAGCACAGCCGCCGCGTCGTTTGCCGCGTCGCCGATCAGTGTGCCCACGCCGGAGAGCGTCAATTCCGCAACCTGACCGCGGACGGAGAATGTGTCTTCCAGCCCCTGTCCGCCGGGCCCCTTGCCCGCATAGCTGACCCGCTGGAACAGGCGCATGTTTCCGCCGACCTCGCAGGCGACGGCGGTATTGACGTCCACCCCGGACACGGCATAGATGGTCTGCCCCGCTTCGGCAACGTTAGAGAGGCCGCCTGCCATCGCGCTGTCGTCGGCGAGAGACGGCTCGTCGGTCGTTGTGCTCACCGTGCCGACCGCATCGCCCAGCAGGCTGCTTTCCACGTTTGTCGGCGTGCTGAGCATGCGGTAAACCGCGCCGTTCACCGCGACCAGCGGGATATCGCCGCTCGTCGAAGCGAAGAGCGAATCGCTGCTTCCGCCCGCTGCGCGGACGCGCGCCGTACCGCTCACATCCGCCATGCGCGTCATGGATACGGCTTGTTCGTCGCCCGCCGCGATGGTGTCAATCGAGACGGGTGCAGGCGAAGCCGCCGCGCTCACGGCCGTCTGACTCAACCGCGGCGCGAACATGCCGATGCAGGCGACCGCCAGCGCCGCACAGCAGAGCGCGGGCACAAGGCGCGGCATAGAGACGGACCGTTTCTTTTCTTCCCGTGCGGCGGATAAGATGCGCCGCTTCATCGTTTCATCCGCATGCAGACCGGAGAGCATCTCGTCGGCCGTTGGCGCGAGGCGCTCAAGTTCTTTGATATCCATCACCGGTTGCTTCCTCCTTCAAAAGGCTTTCCAGTTTTTTTCTCGCTCTGGAAAGGCGGCTGGAAATCGTCCCTTCCGGAAGCCCCAGCATCTGCGCGATTTCGGCTATGCCGAGGCCCTGATAATAATGCAAGAGGATCGTTTCACGGAACTGGACGGGCAGCTTATGAATCGCCCGCATCAGCTCGGCTTTCTCTTCGCGCTGCTCGATGGTGTCTTCCTGTGCCGGAATGATCTCCAGTGTCGGCGCGCCGAGTACCACGCGCTTGAGCCACGCGCTGCGCCACAGATCGCGGCAGCAGTTCACCGTCACGCGAAGAAGCCACGCTTTTTCGCAGCCGGGCGCAATCGCCTCGCCGCGCGTATAGAGCTTGACGAACACATCCTGACAGACGTCTTCGGCCTTTTGTTTATCCGCCAGATAAAAATATGCCATCCGCAGCACGTCGTCTGCGTATTGCGCATACAGCTCTTCAAATTGAGCGTTACGATCCGGCGCTTTCACGCTGCTTTCCAACCGTTTCACTTCCTACCCTCGATATATAAGACGGATGAGTTTGCCGTTTTCATCCGGCAAAAAGCAAAATTTCGATAAAAAGATTATACATGAACCGCCACGGTTTCGCAAGGCTTGACGGTGTGGGAAGATATAACACAAAAGCGCGCCTCCGTTTGAGGAGACGCGCCGCCGAACTTCGGCCTTGTGAGTAAAAGCCAGGAAAATCAGAGTTTTTCAGGGGCAGGCGCGGGCTCAGCCCGCTCAGAAGCTCCGTCCGCCGCCGCCGCCGCGGGAAGAACCGCCGCCGAAGCTGCCTCCGCCGCCGAAACCGCCGCCAAAGCCGCCGCCGCGAGAACTGCCGCCGCCGAATCCGCCGGAAGGACGGCTCGGACGGGAAGGACGCGGGGGACGGCCGCCGCCCATCGGAGGACGGGGCGGACGCGGGCCAAAGCCGCCGCCGAAACCGCCGCCCATCGGGGGACGCGGACCGCGCGGAGGACGACGGCTGCCGCGGCCAAAGAGCCAGCCCATGAAGAAATAGCTCAGACAGCCGCCGCGGCTGGGCATCAGCGCGTTAAAAAGCACGCAGATGATGATGTAAACAAAGATAACCCCAAGGATGAACTCGAACAAATCAAAGCCTCCTTCGTCGTAACTGCCGTAAGAATTGTCGTAACTGCCGGAGTAGACGCTGCTGGAAGCGCTCTGCGAGGAAGAGAGGGAGAGCGTCTTGCCCTTTGCGCGGGCCAGATATGTACACACATCCTCGTAGAGATTGAGCATGCCCTTGTCAAATTTGTTGTCGGCAAAATAGTCGATGTTGTCGTCGATCAGGTCGCCGCACTTCGCGCCGCTCATCACGCGGTCAACGCCTGTGCCCGTGCCGATCTGGATTTTGCGGTCGCCGCGCGCAAGCAGCACGACCACGCCGTTGTTTTCGCCCGACTGGCCGACGCCCCAGCTGTTGATGATGTCCGTGGCATAGTCCGCCGGGTCTTCACCGTCGAGGAAATCCACGACGACGGCGATTGCCTGAATGCCGGTCGCTTCTTCCAGTGCCGCGCCGTATTGCTCGATGGTCGTTTTTGTTGAGCTGGACAGCACTGAGCCGTCAAAGTCGTAGGCATAGGCAAATTCGCTCGGTTTGTCCGGCACGGATGCGGATGCGCCGACAGCCATCGCGAGCGTCAAGACCAGCGCTGTGACGAGCGCTAAAACTTTCTTCATTGCGTTCTTCCTTTCTCTTCGTTTCGTTTTTCTTCCTCTTGGGCGGCCGCGTGCGCCGCCTGTTCTTCTTTTTCTTCTTCCCGACGGGCGCGCTCATCCTCTTCCTCGATGCGCGCGTAAAATCCGCCGACGTGGTGGGCGATCATGTGCCCGGCAAAACCGATGGCCGCGACCGCGACGACGGCGATGATGGCCAAAGCCGCGAGCGCCTTGGGCGAATGTTTGGCCGCCTCGACCGCGATTTTCAGGTTTTCAAGGCTCAGGCCGGAAAAAATGCTCACTTAAATTCCCTCGTACATGTCCGGCTGAGACAGCAGGAATCGGGTCGGCAGTTTTTCATAGAGCTTTTCGGCCTTTTCGGCTTTCTGGTTGTAGGCGCGCGCCTCCTGACGGAGGAAACTGCCCTGCTCGGCAAAGGTGTCCGCCGCGCGGGTGAGCATCTTTTCATCTTCGGCGTTGGCGAGGTTCGCGTCGTCCACCAGCTGGCTGACGGCCACGGTAAGCTGCTGATCCGCACGGCTGATGTCGCGGGCGGTCTTGGCGCTCTGCATGGCCTTGATGGCGTTATTCACATCTTCGAGCGTCGTTTGGCTGACGCTGCTGCGCTGGGCGACGGTTACGGCGTTCTGCGCGGCGCTGATGCGATCCTCCACGATGGATTTCACATCGCTCTGACGGATAAACGCCTGCGGCGTCGCATTTTGCAGCGCGCGGAAATTGCCGATGGGCAGCGCCAGCGCAACCATCACGACCAGCGCGGCGATTCCCGCGCTCTGCGGCAGGGCGGCAAGGCCTTTCGGCGCTTCCAGCTTTTGTTTCTTTGGCTGCTGCTGACTGTTCTGCGTCTGCTTCGGCGCGGTTTGGGTGGCATAGGCGGGCATAATCAAACCCCTCTTTCTGCGCTTGGGTCAGCGCGGCGGATTTTCTGCTGTTCGGCCAGCGAAGCTTCGATTTCAGATAGTTCGGCCAGCAGGGCGTCGGCGGTCTGCTGGGCGCGGGTCTGGTCGCTGCCATCGGCTGCTTCGGCATAGGCGCGGGTCTGCGCGGAAAGCTCCCTTGCGCCGCTCTTGATGCCGCGCGCTGCCTCTTCGCCGGCGCGCTTCTGCATGGTCAGCGAATCGGTTGCGCGGGCCAGGCCGAGCGCCGCCGCCATCTGGCTCTTCCAGAGCGGGATGGTGACTTCCAGCGCGGCCTGCAAACGGGAACAGGTCAGCTCGTCGCTGGCCTGTACGGCGCGGATCTGCGCGGCCAGCTGGGTGGAGGCGACCTGTGTGATGCGCAGGTCCTGCACGCGGCGCTCCATGCGGGCGATATCCTGCTCCTTATCGCCGCGCGCCCTGGCCTGTGCGATCACTTCGTCGCCGACGACGATGAGCGAACACAGCTCGCGGTAAAGCCCTTCGTTGCGCTCATAGAGACGATCCAGCAGCGCGCTGTCGCGCATGAGCGCCACGCGGCGGTCGGTCATTTCATCTGCGCACGCGTTGATTCTGGGAATGGCTTTTTCATATGCGGCCTGCACTTCGGCCAGCGGCGCCGCGCCGCCGAACACCCGGCGGAAAAGCCCCTTGGCCTGTGCCGTGAACGAGCAGGACTTAATCTGCTCGGCCAGCGTCTGCATCACGCTTTCCAGCGGCTTGATATCCTGCCGGAGCATCTGTTCCAGCGCGATATCCGAAAACGTTCCCATTTCCTTCTGCGCCCGCGCGCCGAAGCCCATCACGGCGGCGTTGTCGCGGATATCGACGCGCGCGGCCATCGCTTCAATGCGGCGCTGCATATCGGGATCGAGCTGATGTTTCTGCGGAATCGCGCCCTGTTCGGGCACGAGAGCGAACCCGGAAAATTCACCCATTTATTTCTTTTCCCCCTTGGCGAAGAGCGAGGCGAAGGGGTCGTCCTCCTGCGGTTCCTCTTTTGCAACGGCGGGCGCGTCCGGTTCGGCGGTCAGGCCGTCGGATTTGAGCATGTCCGCCAGCACGTCCATTTCGCTTTCCAGATTGATGAAGCGGAACTCGTTGAGCGCGTCCAGCTGCTTGTGGAAGGCGGACTGCACCTCGCCGACGGCTTTGGCGATGCGAGCGGCGATCTGCGGGCTGCCGCCCGCGTTGACCTCCGCTTCCAGCGCGGCGCGGGCGTTGAGCAGCTTGAGCGTCGCGGGGAGGTAATAGCGCAGGAACGTGCGCAGCTGGGAGAGCATATTCGGCTGTTCCTCAAGCCGCTGCAAAATCTGGCGGCAGGTTGCCTCGATATCCTCAATCTGTCGGGAAAGCGCCGGATCGGCAATCGCGTCGTTGGCGGCGGCAATCTGATCCAGCTGGCCGCGCGCCTCGCGGATAAGCGCGTCCACCTCGGCGTTGCCGGATTTCGGCGCGGTTTCCACTTCCACCACGCGATCGGGATATTTCTTTTTGCCGAGGGCAAACGCGGCGCAGCCCACGCCCGCGGCAATCAGATAGCTGGAGATCGTGCCGATGCCCGCCGTCAGCGCCACGGCCAGCACGCCCACGCCCGCAAACACAAACGGCGCGCCGGAACGAATTGTCTTTTTTTCCATTCCCCAAAACCCTCCTGTTTTGTTTTACGATGGGGAACGCTTGGGACGCTGTCCCAAACCCTGCCAGGAACCTGAGGTTCCTGGATTTCCCACCTCATGTCTCGCTGCGCGAGCCATGAAAAATGACATTTGTATAAGGATAAGCGGGTTAATCCTCGTCCTTGCGGAACGATGCGTTCGTATTGGCCTGTGTCGGCATCGCGCCGTAACTCTGCCATTGCTTGACAAACACGTCGTCCACATCAAAGCGCACCAGAACGGTGCCGCCCGCCGGAATGCCCACATCCTGAAGCGTCGTGCCGTCGGCGTAGACCATCGTGCCGTCGTCGGTATACAGGCCGAGCGCCACGGTGGGGTTATACGCGTCCATATCCGTGCTGTTGGTCAGGCGGCAGACGACGCTCACGTCGCCGGATACGTCCTGCGCGATTTCCGAAACCGCCGAAAGGTCGTAGCTGGCGTAGGCGTTATCCACCGGGAGATACGTCACGTTGTAGGATATGCCCGTGATGGACGGAATGACGGGGTTGCCGTTTTCGTCCGGCTCAAAAGAAACGATGTCGAACAGATAGCCGTCCTCGCCGGGGCTGAGGAAATACGGCCAGATCTGCGAAACCTCGCTGGTGGAGAGCAGCGTTTCGCCGCTTTGCAGATCGAACGTGCCCTGATCCAGACAGATGACCGTCGAGGCGTTGTTGTGCACCTGCGCGAAGCAGTACGCCAGATAGTAGTCGCCGCTTTGCACGATGTTGCACGAAGACTGCACGATCACGCCCTCGCTGTCGCCAAGCGCGCAGGTTGGCAGCGTCAGCGCCAGCGCAAGCGCGGCAAGCATTTTTTTCATGGGATAACCTCCAAATGATGTTGGGCTGCGGCATATTGAAGCCGCCCGTTTTCTTGTCGTTTGTTTGAGAAAAGTATATCATGTTTTGGGCACGTTCGCAAGCTGACCACGCGCACAATGTCGCCCGGAACGCATAAAAACCTCATCAGGCGATGTATAGCGACAGAGAAAATATGCGAAATGCGCTTTTCTATGGTATAATCAAACCATTAACATATGCATCGGGAGGAACACTGTCATGCCGAAATGGACAGACCAGCAGCGCGACGCCATCGCCGACCGCGGCCACAGCCTCATCGTTTGCGCGGCGGCAGGTTCGGGCAAAACCGCCGTGCTGGTGGAGCGCATCGTGCAGCTCGTGCGCGAGGGATGCCCCATCGAAAACATGCTGGTCGTCACGTTCACCAACGCGGCGGCGGGCGAAATGCGCCAGCGCATCGGCGAAGCGCTCAGCAGGGCCGCGAGAGAAGAACCGGCGCTGGGCGAACAGGTGATGGCGCTTTCCCGCGCGAGCATCTCCACGCTGCACAGGTTTTGCGGCAGTCTGCTTCGCGAACACTTTCAGGCGCTGGCCATCGATCCGGGCTTTCGCATCGGCGACGAGCAGGAGTGCGGCGTGCTCAGCCGACAGGCGATGGAGGACGCGATTTACAGCTGCTATGAAGTCGGCAGCGACGCGTTTCTTGCGGCGGACAGGTGCTACGCGCAGGAGGAGCTGGGCGAACTGGCGCTTGAGCTCCATCGCTTCATGATGACGCGCCCTGATCCGTGGGCGTTTCTCGCCCGAGCGCAAAAGACCGTGCGCATGACGGGCGAGGATTTTGAGCGGAGCCCCGCCGCCGGACTGCTGGCCGATTTTGCGCGGCGGAAGCTGCTGCGCCTGCACGAGAGCGCGCGGGAGACGCTGGCGCTTTGCGAAGGGGAAAACGGCCCGCTGCATTATGCGGCGGCCTGCGGCACGGATGTGCGGCTGACGGCGGATCTGGCGGCTGCTGCGGCGGAGGGCTATACGGCTTTGCACGACGCGCTGCATGGCGTGACGTTCGCGGCGCTGGGACGCAAAAAGAAGACAGATCTGTTTGACGAGGATATCGCCGACCGCGTAAAGGCGCGGCGCGACGCGCTCAAAAAGGCCGTCGGCGAACTGCAAACCGCTTTCGGCCTGACGATGGCGGAAGCGGCGGCGGATATCCGCATGACGGCCGCGCCGCTGGACGGGCTGGCCGAATTGGCAAAGACGTATGACACGCTTTACACGGCGGCAAAGCGCCAGCGCGGGCTGATGGATTTCGACGACCTTGAGCACAGCGCGCTGGCGGCGCTGGAACTGCCGGAGGTGCGATCGGCGCTGCGCGAACGGTATCGCTATGTATTCATCGACGAATACCAGGATTCCAGCGCGATTCAGGAAGCCATCGTCGGCAGTTTCGCGCGGGAAGACGGCCTGTTCCTCGTCGGCGACGTGAAGCAGAGCATCTATCGCTTCCGGCAGGCCGAACCGTCGCTGTTCTTGCAAAAAGCGGCGCGGTTTGATCTGCCGGAGCGCGAATTGGAACGGCGGATTGACCTGCAAAAGAATTTCCGCTCCCGCGCCAATGTGCTGGAGGCGGCGAACGCGGTCTTTGGCCGCATCATGCGCGCGGATGAGACGGAAATCGAGTATGACGAGCGGGAAAAGCTCTTCTGCGGCCTGCCTCCGCGGGAAGACGACCCGCCTGTCGAGCTGCACATTCTCTATCAGCCCGGCGCGGAAACCATGCAGGAGGGAGACGAGGAGGGCGCGGAGCGGGAACTGGCCGCCGTCGAGCGGGAGGCGAAGGTTGTCGCCGCGCGCATTCATGAGCTGGTCGGCACGCCGTTTTATGACGCCAAAACCGAGACGGAAAGGCCGCTTCGCTACCGTGATATGGCGGTTCTCATGCGCGCCGCACGGGGAAGCGCGCCGTTGGCCGCGCAGATGCTCGAATCGGAAGGCATTCCCGTGTTCTGCGACGCGGGCGAGGGATATTTTGATATTCCGGAAATCCGCGCCATGACGGCGCTGCTGCAAACCATTGAAAACGGCGCGCGGGATGAGCCGCTGCTCGCCGCCCTGCGCGGCCCGGCGCTGGGGCTGAACGAAAGCGAGCTGGCGCAGATTCGCATTCGCACGCCGGATACGAAGATCCCCTATTATGAAGCCGTGCGCCGCTACCGCGAGGAAGAGGAGGACGCGCTGGCCGAAAAACTGCGCGCGTTTGAGGAAAAGCGCGCGCGCTGGCGGCTGTGCGCCCGCAATCAGGGCGTGGACAGGCTGATCGAGCGGATTTATGCCGAAACGGGTTTTCTGGCTCAGGCGGGCGCGCTTCCGGGCGGCGCGTCGCGGCAGGCCAACCTGCATCTGCTGACCACGCGGGCAAGGGCGTTCGTGGCGGCGCAGGGCGGCTCACTGCATGCGTTTCTGCGGTATGCCGAGCGGCTGCGCGCGGGCGGCGACAGCATGAGCGCCAGCGCCATCGGCGAAAGCGAGGACGTGGTGCGCCTCATGACCACGCACAAGAGCAAGGGCCTTGAGTTCCCCGTCGTGTTTGTGATTGCGCTGGGGCGGAAGATGAGCGGGCAGGCCATGCGCGCGCGGGTGCTGATGGACGCGGAACTGGGCGTGGGGCTGCCGTGCATCGATACGGAACTGAGCAGCGAGCGCGACACGCTGCTGCGCCGCGCCATCCGCGCCAAAGCCCGAAAGGAGCAGCTTGCCGAAGAGGTGCGCGTGCTCTACGTCGCGATGACGCGCGCGCGGGAGCGGCTGATACTGGTGGGCAGCGTGGCCGGGGATAAGCCGCCGGAGAAATGGAAGAGCGCAGAAATTTCGGAGATGAACACCGGCCTTGATATGATTGCGCCCGCGCTGATGCAGGCCGGGGCCGGTCTGACCATTCGGGAAGAGGCCGTGCGGCTGGGCGCTTCATCGTGGCGCACGTTTGCGCATGTCGGCGGCGCGGCGGGCGGACTGCCCAGACGCACGGAAGAAACGGTGCTCCGTCTGCTGGCCGAATTGGCCGCCGCGCCGAAGGACGAAGCGTTGAGCCGCCTGCTCAATTTCAAATTGGACGCGAAAGCCGCCGTGCGCAAGACGACCGTCAGCGCCGTTCTGCGGGACGAGAAGCGCGCCGCGCAGGAAGACGAACCCCTGCCGGATGCGCCGCTGATGCGCCTGCCGCGCTTCATGGAAGAGCAGCAGATGACGGGCGCGCAGATTGGCACGGCTTTTCACCGCATGATGCGCATGCTCGACCTCGACGCGCTGCGGGCGACCCATCAGTTGGAGGCGGAAATCGCCCGTCAGCGCGAAAGGCTGCTGGCGGACGGCATCGTCAGCGAAAACGAGCTGGCCGCCGTCAAGCCATATCTGCTCGTGCGGCTGTTTGCCTCGCCGCTGGGCGTGCGTATGCTCGCGGCACAAGAGCTGCACCGCGAATGGGCGTTTACTTACCGCCGCGAGACGGAGACGGGTGCGCAGCTCTTGCAGGGCGTGATTGACTGCTGCTTCATCGAGCGCGGCGCGTGGGTGCTGGTGGATTACAAGACCGACGCGGACGCCGCCGGGGCGATCGAGCGCCATAGGCCGCAGCTGGAGCTGTACGCGCAGGCGCTTGCGGGCATCACAGGCCTGCCCGTTCGGGAGCGCGTGCTCTATCTGGTGCGCGCGGGAAGGGCGTATCAGGTGTAAGATGCGTCGTCGGACGCCTGTCCAAACAAACTGTATTAAATCTTTTTTACAATCCCCGCAGATTCGTTTTTTTGCCTTGACAACGGGAAAAAATCGCGGTATTGTAAGCATGGCTCAAAAGGGATGCGGAAACGCAAACCATCGGATCAATTCGATCCAGCATACTATTCGGAGGTGAACGACGTGGACGACTATCCCAGTAGCCTGGCGGGCAAACCCCGAGAACGACGGAAACAGACTGCGTCGCTCCTTCCGATTCAAGCGTAAAACGGATTTTTGAAACGGAAACGCGCGGTCTGTTGCCGCGCGCATTTTTATGCCGTTTTTGGGGCGCAACCTGCATTTTTCGCAAACGCAGAACAACGAAAAATGAATAGGAGGAATCCCCCATGGAAGAAGAAATCCGCAAGGAATTTATGGAACTGCTCAGGCTGCTTGACGAAGGAAAGCTTCAGGAGTTTAAGGACAAGGCGACGGAATGCCCGCCGGTGGATATCGCCGAAGGGCTGGAGGAAATCGAGGACGAGGGGCGCGTGCTGCGCGTATTCCGCATGCTGCCCAAGGATATCTCCTCCGACGTGTTTTCCTACATGACCAGCGAGCAGCAGCAGCTCATCGCCGAAAGCGCGACCAACGCCGAACTCAAAGCGCTGGTGGACGACATGTTCATGGATGATACGGTGGACTTTCTGGAAGAAATGCCCGCCAACGTCGTCAAAAAGGTTTTGCAGAACGCCGACGAGGGCACGCGCAAGACCATCAACCAGTTCCTCAATTATCCGGAAAACAGCGCCGGCAGCCTGATGACCATCGAATATGTCGATCTGCACGATTACTTCACTGTGCGCAAGGCGATGGATTACATCCGCCGCACGGGCATCGACAAGGAGACGGTTTACACCTGCTATGTCATCGACGACCAGCGCAAGCTCGTCGGTCAGGTTTCCCTGCGCAAGCTGATTATCGCGCCGGAGAGCGCCTGCATCCGCGATATCATGGATACCAACATCGTCAGCGCCGTGACGACCGACGATCAGGAAGCCGTTGCCGACGACTTCCGCCGTTACGACCTGACTTCCGTCGCCGTCTGCGATAAGGAAAACCGCCTGGTCGGCATCATCACCATCGACGATATCGTGGACGTCATTCAGGATGAGAACACCGAGGACATCAAAAAGATGGCCGCTATCATTCCGAGCGACGAAGACTATATGAAAACCAGCGTCTGGAGTCTGGTGGCGCACCGCCTGCCGTGGCTGATGCTGCTGATGATCTCCGCAACGTTCACTTCGACCATCATCACCCACTTTGAAACGCTGCTTTCCGGCGCGGTGCTGCTCACCGCGTTCATCCCGATGCTGATGGACAGCGCAGGCAACTCCGGCAGCCAGACTTCTGTCACCGTCATTCGCAACCTCGCGCTGGGTGAAATCGAGCTGCGCGACTGGCCGCGCGTGCTGATTAAGGAAATCGGCGTGGCCGTCGTTTCCGGCGCGGCGCTGGCGCTGGTCAACTTTCTGCGCATCATCATCTTCACCAACACGAGCATGATGATCGCCGCCGTTGTTTCCGTGACGCTGTTCTGCACCGTCATCATCGCGATGATCGTCGGCTGTCTGCTGCCGATCGGCGCGAAGAAGATCGGCTTTGACCCGGCCGTCATGGCCAGCCCGATGATCACCACCATCGTGGACGCCTGCTCACTCATGATCTATTTCCTCATTGCCAGCACGATGCTGGGGCTTTAAGATTAAAAAAAGTGTTCCCGACGGACGTGCCGGGAACACTTTTTTGAAGCGTTACGCTTCATTCAGCTTTTTCAGCGCTTTTTTAAACTGCGTGCCGAACATCACCATCGTGAAGATCACGGCCAGCGTATCGGCGGCCGGCTCGGCGGTATAGACAGCCATCGTCTGATCCGGCAGGATGTGCGGCAGAATGAAGATCAGCGGAATCAGCAGCACAAATTTGCGAAGGATGGCTACGATGATGGAGCACGGCGCGTTGCCGATCGAAACAAAGGTCATCTGGCAGGCAATCTGAATGCCGAAGATGAACAGCGCGCCGCAGTAGATGCGAAGCGCTTTCGCCGTGAAGGCCAGCAGCTCCTGATCCGGCGTGAAAATGCCCGCGAAAGCCTGCGGGAAGAGCATGATGCAGGCCCAGAGAATCACGGAATAGGTCAGACTGGCTTTGAGCAGGGCGAAAAATGTCTGCTTGACGCGTTCGGCGTTTTTCGCGCCGAAGTTATAGCTGGAAATCGGCTGTGCGCCCTGCGCCAGACCTTGCAGCGGAAGCATTGCGAACTGCATCACGCTGGTCAGAATCGTCATGGCGCCGACGGCGATATCGCCGCCGTATTTGAGCAGGGAGGAGTTGAAGCAGACGGAGATGATGCTCTCCGTGCTCTGCATGATGAACGCGGACAGGCCGAGCGCGATGCAAGGGGCGAGGAGCTTCATATCGATGCGCATGTTTTGGGGCTTGAGCCGAAGACTGGTCTTTTTGCCCATCAGAAAGCTGACGACCCACACGCAGGAAATGCCCTGGGAAAGCACGGTGGCCAGCGCCGCGCCGCGCACGCCCATGTTCAGCCCGAAGATGAAGAGCGGGTCGAGCACGATGTTGCACACCGCGCCGATGAGCACGGTCAGCATGCCGGTAGTCGCGAAGCCCTGCGCCGTGATGAACGCATTCATGCCCAGCGTCAGTTCCACAAACAGCGTGCCGAGCGCATAGATGTTCAGGTAGCTATCCGCGTATTCAATCGTGTTTTCGCTTGCGCCGAATGCCAGCAGGAAGTTGTGACCAAACAGCAGCAGCACCGCCATCAGCAGCAGCGAAATGGCGATTTGCAGCGAAAAACTGCCGCCCAGCAGTTTCTCGGCGGTATCGTGGTCGCCGCGCCCCAGCGCGATGGAGGCCCTCGGCGCGCTGCCGGAAGCGACCAGCGCCGCAAATGCCGTCACGATCATGATGATCGGCATGCAAACGCCCACGCCGGTCAGCGCAAGGCTCCCAATTTCGGCAATGTGGCCGATGTAGATGCGGTCCACGATGTTATAGAGCATGTTGACGAGTTGGGCGATGACCGTCGGCACGGCCAGCCGCATGAGCAGTTTGCCGACCGGTTCCGTGCCTAGAAACGATTGATCTTTGGTTTGCATATCAGGCAGATCCTTTCTGATTGATGGTTTGAATGTTTTGGGTGACGGCGGCGAGACAACGCTGTCCCGATGCAAGATCCTCTTTGGATAAACCGGCGAACATCTGCGCCGTGAAGGCCGCCTGCAAGGCCAGCCCCTTTTCGACGACGGGAAGCGCCTGGGCGGTCAGCAGCAGGCGGCATTTGCGGCGGTCCTCCGGCACGCTTTCGCGGCGGAGATGGCCGCTCTGCACCAGGTTTTCCACGTACAGCGAAACCAGCGCGGGCTTGAGCTGGCGATAGGTGCAGATATCGCGCGCGGTGTCGCAGCCCGGATTGTTGTGCAGAAACAGCAGAATGTCGATTGCGGTCTGCGCCATGCCCGTTTCTTCGCACAGTGGGCGCATCTGAGCGGCATAGGCGTTTTGAAGCTGACGCGAAAGCGCGTAGAATTGGGAAGCGTTCATCATCAAACGGAGATTCATCCCCTTTCTTTGATTCAAAAATAGATATTTTAAAATTGAACATTATTATAAACGGATTCATGACGGATGTCAAGAGCAAAACAGGCCGAATCCAATTTCACGCGTGCCGCGCAATCCGATCCCGTGCGAGAGGCGCGCAGGTCTGTTGTTATTTTGAGCTAACATCTTTTGCCCGCAAAAAAACGCAAACGGATTGACAAATCAGCCGCTTCTGTGCTATGCTGAGCCCTGTTAAAAGGGAGTAGTTAAGAAGGCATGGTCAACAAGCCCCCGATTTTTTGTCGGTGGCCATGCGCCTAACGGATAGGTAATGAGACTTTTAGCACGTCACATAGGCTGACGGTGCGAAAAAGTCTTTTTTTGATTCGTAGGAAATTGCAGCAAATCGGCCGCGTATGCGAAAGTTTGAGTTTTTGCAAACTTGGACGGAAGTGAGAGCGGCCTCAGGCCGCTTTTTGTACCGTTAAATGCCTGCATCGCTTTTTGGGGAAAGGAAGAATGGTCATGGACATCAGTTTTACGGGAACCAACCTCCTCTCTGTCCTGCTGCTTTTTGCGGCGGGGCTGGTCTTTATCATCAAGGGCGGCGACTGGTTTGTGGATGCCGCAACGTGGATTGCGGAAGCGTTCGGCATTCCGAAATTCATCGTCGGCGCGACGGTCGTCAGCTTCGCCACGACGATGCCGGAGATGCTCGTCTCCGTCTTTGCGGCGCTGGAAGGCAACGCGGATATCGCCGTGGGCAACGCGGTCGGCTCGGTGACGGCTAACGTCGGCCTGATCATGTGCCTGTCGCTGGTCTGCATGCCCTGCCTGATGACGCGCAAACAGTTCGGCTTCAAGGCGGGTTTACTGCTGGCGACGATTGCCGTGCTGTTCGCGTTCACGCGCAACGGTCAGCTTTCCGTCTTGCAGAGCGTCGTCATTCTGCTGTTTTTTGTCGCGTTCCTCGCCGAGAGCCTGATTGCGGGCAAGCGCGAGCAGGGCACGGAAGCCTCGGAGGATCGCCCGGAGCTGACCGCCAAAACCATCGTCCAAAACCTGTTCAGCTTTGTGCTGGGCGCGGCGGCCATCGTGCTGGGCGCGCAGCTGCTCATCGATAACGGTTCGGCGCTGGCACAGATGATCGGCGTGCCGGATTCCATCATCGCCGCGACGATGATCGCCATCGGCACGTCCCTGCCGGAACTGGTCACGACCCTGACCGCCATCCGCAAAAAGGAATCCTCGCTCTCCGTGGGCAACATCATCGGCGCGAATATCATGGATCTGACGCTGATCATGCCGCTCTGCGCGCTGATTCAGGGCAAGCCGATGATGATCGAGCGTCAGGGCATGCTGCTGGATATTCCCGCCTGTCTGGTCGTCACGGCGGCGGCGCTGGTTCCGGCGCTGGTGAGCGGCAGATTCAAGCGCTGGATGGGCTTCCTTATCGGCGGGCTGTATATCGCTTATCTGGTCATCATGTTCACCTGTTTCGGGGTGTAATCAAAAAACGTCGGTTTGCGCCGACGTTTTTTTAAACCATGGAAAAAGAATAAAGCCGCTCAGGCGTAATGATACGCGTTCCGCTTCCGATAAATCAGCCACAGCGACAGCACGCAGGCCAGCCCCTCGGCGACAATCGTCGCAAACCAGATGCCGTTCACGCCGAACAGCGCGGGCAGAAGCAGCACGCAGACGGCCTGAAACACCAGCGTGCGCGCAAAGGAAATCACGGCGGAAATCAGGCCGTTGTTCAGCGCGGTGAAGAAGCTGGAGGCAAAGATGTTGAAGCCAGACAGCAGGAAGGAGAACGAGAAGATCGAAAACGCGTGCAGCGTCAGCGTATACAGCCTTTCGTCATAGCCCACGAAGAGTTTCGCCAGCGGCGAGGCCAGACACAGCGCCAGCGCCGTCAGCGCAACGCCTGTCATACCCATCAGCGTCAGGCTCTTTTTCAGCATGTTTTTCAGCTCGTCGTGGTTGCCCGCGCCGAAGTGATAGCTGACGATTGGCGCGCTGCCGATGCTGTAACCGATGGCTGTGCCGATAAAAATCAGCTGCACATACATCAGCACGCCGTAAGCCGAAACGCCGTCCTCGCCCAGCATGCGCATGAGCTGCATGTTGTAAAGCGCGGAGACAAACGACGTGGAAATGTTGCTCATAAACTCGGAAGAACCGTTGGCACAGGCCTGAAGAATCGGGCGGGCCTCAAACCTGAAGGGAACGAAGCGCAGCGGCAGATCCTTCCCGCGGAGGATGTAGACCATGGGAATGACGCCGCCGATGCACTGGCCGATGCCCGTCGCCAGCGCTGCACCCGCCAGCCCCCAGTGGAAAACCGCGATGAACAGCGCGTCGAGCACCATGTTCGCCACGCCCGCCGCGATGACGACCAGCAGGCCCACGCGCGGCCGCTCGGCCACGACGAGGAAGCTCTGGAATACGTTTTGCAGCATGAACGCGGTTGTGAACGCGATGTTGACGCGGCCGTAGAGCACGCAGTCCTCCATGATGCTCTCGCTTGCGCCCATCAGGCGGGCGATGGGACGGATGAACGCGATGCCCAGCACGGTCAATACCAGGCCGACAACCACGACGAAGCCGATCATCATCGTGAAAATGCGGTTGGCCTTTTCCCTGTGGCCGCAGCCCAGTTCCTTGGCGACGAGCGCGCTGCCGCCCGTGCCGAGCATGAAGCCCGTGCCGCTCAGCACCATGATGAATGGCATGATGAAATTCAGCGCCGCGAACGGCGTTTTGCCGACATAGTTGGAGACAAAGAAGCCGTCCACCACGTAGTAAATCGATGTGAAGATCATCATGACGATGGAGGGCGCGACGAAGCGCAGCAATCGCGGATAGGTGAAGTGGTCGGAAAGCTGAATGGGGATTTTATTCATGGGTGTTCTCCTTGTCAATCGCGCTGAAATGGAAGGTGAGCGCGTCGTTATAGCGGCGCATGAGGGTCAGAAGCTGAGCCTGCTCTTCGCTTGAAAGGTCGAGCAGCGCCCGTTGCTCGGCCTCGATGACGAAATCGACGGTCTGTTCCGCCAGTTTCATGCCCGTTTCTGTCAGGCGGATGGGCCTGCCGCCGCGCCCGCGCCCGCCCGAAAGCGTGAGCAGCCCTTCCTGTTCCAGCTTTTTGAGCGCAGAATTGACCGTCTGCTTGGGATAGCCTAAAATGGCGCACATGTCGCTCTGCGTGACGGGCGCTTCTTCCACGCGCAGGGTATACAGAATCCAGAAGGTGCTTTCCGTCATGCCCATGCGGACGCTCAGGTCGCGGTAGATGGCGGTATTCTCTTTGTACACATGGTTGTATTCGGAAAGCTGCCTTTCCGCGCCGATGTTTTTCATCGATTCACCCCGAAATGTCCGAAATCGGATTTTTCATGCGAAGGATATTATAGTCCGATTTCGGATATTTGTCAACTCCTTTCGTCACGGCTTCATCGTGCGAACCTTCGGCGTTTTTTCATCGTCTGAATCCGCCATAGGCGGCGACGATTTCAAACGTCCCTCAAAGAGGGAGGCGTTTGGTATGAGCTTATAAGAGGGTGGCAAGAATTTATTGAGGCCGACCCTGTTTTTGCTGTGAACAAAAGGCGCATATAAAATAAGGCTCCTTTTAAAAGGTGCTCCATAGGGATTTTTAATCCCGGAAAAAAGAGGGGCTGTCTCACTAAAAGACAGCCCCTTGACGTTACGCGACCAGCTCTTCGCATGCGCCGATAACCAGCAGGTGCAGCGCGGGGAAGAAATCCGTTCCGATTCGATTGATGTTGATGATGGACAGGTACAGAATCCGAATGGCGGCCAGCACGGTTTCATCCGACTGGGAGAAGTGGATCTTGGCGCGCCGAAGCATGTCGAAAATGCCCTGTGCGGAGGAAAGATAGTGCGTGCGCGCGTCTTCTTCGGGAATGAAGCGCGCCAATTCGGGCAAATCTTCGCACAGAAAACGGATAATGCCCAGATTGTGAATGGTTTCAAACGCGGTATACACCATGTTGGCGGCACGGCGTTTATCATCCATGCCGATGCTGCTTTCCAGCGATTCATTCACGGCGGCGATGATCTGCGATTCCCAATCGGCGGCGATTTCGAGGAACAGAAGCTCCTTGCTGTCGTAGAACTTGTAGAACGAGGATTTGGAAATCCCCGCGTCCGCTGTCAGCATATCCAGCGAGGTCTTTTTAACTCCGGTGCTGACGGCATATTTGCGCGCGCTTTCCTTGAGCTTTTCGCGGATGGCGTCGCGCTGCTGGGGGGAGAAGGGCTGCGCCATAAGAGCGCCTCCTTACTTGTTAATCGTGACCGTACCGTTCATACCCGGCAGCAGGGTTTTGCCGGCAGGCAGGGTGATGCGCACGTCGAAATAGGTTGCGTTCTGCTTTTTGGTGCCGACGGAATAAATCTGGGTGACGGTGCCGGTGAAGGTTTCGCCGTCGAACGCGTCGAGCGTGTAGGAGAGCGTGTCGCCGACGGCGATGCTGTTCAGGTCAAGTTCATCGACCTCCGCGCTCAGTTCCAGCGTGGAGAGATCGGCCACTTCGCAGAGCAGCTGGCCGCGGTAGACCTGCGCGCCGGAAGCGGTATTCATCGAGGTGATCACGCCGTCCTTGGAGGCGGCAATGCTGCGGGAGGCGTTCTTTTCGCTCTGTGCGTCCACCAGCTCAAAAAGCAGGTCGCCGACCTCCACCGCGTCGCCCGGCTTGACATGCACGGCGGCGATGCGGCCGCTGTTGGCATTCACCTGCACGTCGGCATAGCGGGTCACCTTGCCGCGGCCGACCTCGCTGTCGGAAGGCGTGGTGCTCTCGCGGAAGCAGCGGACGGTGTCATCCACATCGAAGCTGCCGGAGAGAATTTCCACGGTATACTTCTTGCCGGATACGCTGGTCACAACGCCCGTGCCCTTGTCGTTGCTGAGCTTGAGATACAGGGTTTCGCCCGCGTGGATGTAGCGGTTGTCCGCATCGTTGTACGCCTGATCGGTGGAAGCGTCGATATACAGCGCGTTCTTCGGCTCGATGACCGCCAGCGCGCCGTAGTGCGCGGCCACGCCGCTTGCGTCGTCGCCGACAGATGCAAAGACGGCGGAAACCGTGCCGGCCTGCGTCGCATAAACCGGGGTGGTATCCAGCGTAAACAGGGTTTCGTGCGCGGAGACGCTGTCGCCGGTTTCATAGTCAAACGGGAGCAGCGTGCCGGCAAACGGCGCGGTGATCTTTTCGGTATTCGGGGCGACGATCTTCGCGTCGGCGGTTGCGGCCAACGCGCAGGAAGCGGTCAGCGTGAGCGCGGCGGCAAAAGCCGCGACAGACATCATTTTATTCATAATCATGTTCCTTTCTTATTTGAATAAAGTGGGAAGACGCGTCATGCGTCCATGGAATCGAACGTGCGCCTGAGTTCCGCGCGATGCAGAATCTGGGCGGAGGCAGCCTCAGGCCGCTTATTCGACGGATTTGAGCGCTTCAACCATGTCGATCTTCTGCACCTTGCGCGCCAGCATGCGCTGAAGCAGCTGGGAGAACAGATAGGTGACGACGCAGGCGATGACGATGGATTGGATCGTCGGCGCGCCGGGGTAGAAGCCGCTCTCCGGCTCACAGGTGTGCATGATGATATCCGTCAGCGCGATGCCCGGCCAGATGCCCAGCGCCACGCCGAAGAAGGAGATGATGGAGTTTTCGCGCATAATCAGGCGGCGGATCTCTTTCTGATGGTAGCCCAGCACCTTGAGCGTCGCGTATTCGCGCGTGCGCTCGACGAAGTTCATCAGCCCCATGTTGTAACAGATGACGAACGCCAGCGCCAGCGCGATGCAGGTCAGCATGGTGAACACGGCGGAGAGCGAGTCGAGCATCTGCATCATGTCGTCGATCAGCTTGGCGGGATAATCCAGACTGTCCACTTCATCCATGTCTGCCAGCTGGGCGAGATAGGTTTCGTCCGGGTTCTTGAGCATCAGGCCGGTGGGGACGAATTCGCCCTTGCGGAGGGATTCCCATGTCGTGCGGTTGAGATAAATGCCCTGCGTGACGTTGTTGTAGACGATTTGGCCGATGGCGATGGTAAACGGCTCGTCGTCGCCGGGCAGATAGACCCGAACGGTGTCGCCGACATGCAGGTTCAGCGTTTTCGTCAGCTTGTAAGTGATGGCCGCCGTGCCGGTTTCCAGCGGGACGAAGGTTTCGTCCTTGCCGAGGTGAATCATCGTCTGGTCGTCTTCCAGCACGGTCAGGCGCTCCGTGCGCGTGCCCGCATCGGTGCGCAGCGAGACGGATTTTTCCATCAGGCATTCGGCGGCGTCTGCGTCGGCGCGGCGCTCGTAGCTTTCGGCTTTATCGACCGTGCCCGTGAGGTTGGCGATCACGTCGTAATCCAGCGACTTCGTATAATACTTGACGCTCAGCGACGTGACGGAATCCTGAAGACCCAGCGAGGTGATGATCAGCATCGTGCAGCACAGCAGGCCGACGAGCATCATGATGGTGCGCAGCTTGTTGCGCATCAGGTTGCGGACGACCATCTTCGTGTTAAAGCTGAACCGCGACCAGAGCCACGTAATGCGTTCCAGCAGAATGCGCTTGCCGTTTTTCGGCGGTTTGGCGCGCAGCAGCGAGGCGGTGCATTCCTTCGCGGCGCTCTTGTAGGAGTGCAGCAGGATGAAGATGCTCATCACCACGCTCAGCAGCGTCATGCCCCACGCGAAGGCGGAAATCGGCGGCGTGAGCCGATAGGGCATTTCGTTCTGCGCAATCAGCGTATCCCACAGCAGATAGGGCAGCGTGCTGTGGCCGATGAGCGTGCCCAGCACGGCGCCGACCGCGGAAGGCGCGATGGCGTAGGAGAGATAGTGCATTTTAATCTGATGCGCGGAGAAGCCCAGCGCCTGAAGCGTGCCCATCTGCATGCGCTGGTTGTCAATCATACGGGAGAGGGTCGTCATGACGATCAGCGCGGCGACGGCGTAAGCCAGCACCGGGAAGATGAGCGTCATGTTTTCAAACATCTGCGCGTCGTTGTTGGCGCGCGCCGTGCTCATATGCGCGGTGCGGTCCACGACCAGCGCGTCCGGCAGGACGGATTCAATCTCGGCCTGCACGGCGTCGCTCTGCATGCCGTCCGCCATGGTGGCGACAATCTGCGTCAGCGGCAGTTCCGGAATGGCGCAGGAATTGACGAGGATGAAGCCGTATTGATCCGGGTTGGCGGCCATGCCGTCGGTGACGACGATGTATTCCGGGCTGACGACAATGCCGCGGATGGTGAACGGATACTGCTGACCGTTGAGCTTCACCGTCAGCCTGTCGCCCAGCGAAAGCCCTTTCGACTGCGCGAAGCGCTCTTCGATGAGACAGCCGCGCGGGTCGTTGGCTTCCAGCAGCTCGCCTTCGCGAAGCAGCGGCTTGTTGATGGTCATTTCGCCGTCGTAGACCGTGACGGAAACGGAAACGTCGCCCGGAAGCGTCGTATCCAGATCTGTTGAGGCGCGCGCGCAGACCTCTTTCACATCCGGCAGCGCGGCAACCTTCTCCAGCGCGGAACGGTCGGCGGTGGGGAGCGTGATCCAGAAATCGGCGAGGTTGTTTTCCTCGTAGTAGGTGTTGAGCGTCGTGCGGATCATGCGCGCTGTGCCATCCAGAGCGGAAAACGCGAACGTGCCCAGCGCGCACAGCGCGATGATGGAAAGAAACTGCATCGCCGCCCGCGACATGTCGCGGTAGAGCTTCTTTCGCAGCATATTGTTTTTCGGCCTTACCATGCGATATCCTCCACGCGGGCGGGATGCTCGCATGTTTCAATCGATTCAATGCCGCCGTTCTTCACGCGGATGACGCGGTTGCCCAGCGGGGCGATCATCGCGTTGTGCGTGATGATGACGACGGTGGCGTTGTGCGTGCGGCAGACGTCCGTCAGCAGCGAGAGCACCTGCACGCCGGTCTTGGAATCCAGCGCGCCGGTCGGCTCGTCGCACAGCAGCAGCGCCGGATTCTTGCACAGCGCGCGGGCGATGGACACGCGCTGCTGTTCGCCGCCGGAAAGCTGGGCGGGGAAGTTGTTCATGCGCTTGCCCAGACCGACCTGCTCCATGATGGTCTTCGGGTCGAGCGCGTCTTTACAGACCTGCCGGGCCAGCTCGACGTTTTCAAGCGCCGTGAGGTTGGGCATCAGGTTGTAAAACTGGAAGACGAAGCCGACGTCCGTGCGCCGGTAATCCGTCAGCTGCGGGCCGCGGAGGCCGGTGATCTGTTTGCCGCCGACGGTGATGACGCCGCTGGTGGCCTTATCCATGCCGCCCAGCAGGTTCAAGATGGTGGTTTTGCCTGCACCGGAAGGGCCAAGCACCACGCAGAATTCGCCTTTTTCAACGGTGAAATTGACGTCGTCCACGGCCTTGACCACGGTGTCGCCCGTCTGATAATACTTGCAGACGTGCTCAAAGTTGATATAGCCCACGGAAAACCTCCTTTTCATCCCCAAACGGGGAGTAAAAACAAATGTTTGCTTTTGTTTTTACGATATCTGAAAGAAAACGCCGAACGAAATGCGGCGCGCATCGAACGTCGTAAAAACAATATCTGAAATTCGTTTTCATTATATGCAGGGGCGGGGGCGCTGTCAAGATAAAATTTGGAAAAAGAATGGACCGGACTTTTGTTAGAAGATGCAAACACATTAAGACCGCTTTACACGGTTACCTTTTTGTGCCTATATAATAAAAAAATGCGTACTTGTTTCGCCGGACAGGTGCGGTTCGATCCGCGCGCTGACCGATGGATTTGTGGCGGCGTTTGGCGACGCAGTAGCCGCGGATCATCCTGAAAAAGCGCAGATTGTACACTTCGGCGACACCGTGACGCTGCGCTGCCTGACGAATGATAACGTTGCTTCGCAATCGGGGAGAACGATGGGGCTTTGCCCCAAACCCCACAAGGGAACTGAGTTCCCTTGACCTTCCCCTTTCGCTTCGCGGCGGTTTAAACATTATTTGAGGGAGAAAGGGCCGAAGCAATACACATATTCATCCACCTCTTCAAAGACGGTATAGCTTTTGCAGTCGCAGGCGATATAATCCGCGTTGACGAACCCGGAATTGACCACGACGCTGTGATCATCGGTAATCCGGATATTGGCGTAATACCTGCCCTTATAGGCGACGACGTTGGTCAGCTCAAATTCGGTATCCGGGCCGACTTTATTGGTTGTGCCGTTGGGATAATAAGCGACGCGGCTGTCGCCTTTTCCGGGGGAATCCCACAAAGTGACGCGGCGGCCCGTCAGGCGCACGTGGCCGTAATCCTTGCAGGTTTCGTCCGGGCAGAAAAAAGGGAGCGTACCGTCCCAATGGTCTTTGCGGGCGTAGATATGCGTTGCCAGGTGGCGGGCGGCCTGCTCGCTGCCCAAAGCCTGAACGAGCGGAGATTTATCCGCCTGGGCGGGTGCGGCTGCACACAGCAGGACAAGCGTCAGAAGCAGCCAGAGGCTTTTTTTCAAAACGGTGATCCTTTCTGAAAAGGGGAGAGCGCGCCGGTTCAGTGCGCGCCCATCGGCGTATTCCGGTCGTTTCGGTTTTTGAGCACGTCGGCAAAAGGATCGTCGTCCGTTTGTTCGTCCTCATCGATCAGGCCGTCGGATTTGAGCATGTCGCGCATGACGTCCATCTCGCTTTCCAGATCGATGAAGCGGTATTCATCCAGCGCTTCGACCTGCTTACGGAAAGCTGTATCGATTTCGCCGACGGCCTGCGAAATGCGCGCGCGAACCTCGCGGGCCTTGGGGGTGTTTGCGCTTTTTTCCAGCTTGGCGCGCGCTTCGAGCAGGCGAAGCGTGGTCGGCAGATAATAGCGCAGGAAGGTGCGAAGCTGAGAGAGCAGCTGAGGGCGCTGTTCCAAAATGGAGAGAATCTGGCCGCAACTGTTTTCGATGGAATCGATCTGCGCGGAGAGTTCCGGATCGGGAATCAGGTCGTTGGCGTGACGGATGCGGCGCATGACGGCGCGGCCCTCGCGGATGACCTCGCTGACCTCGTCGTCGGCGCTGTCCGTCTGCGTGTTTTCGGCGGGCTGGGCTTCACGGCGCGCGCGGGAAGCGGAGGACTCGGTCTTTTGCCATGCGTCTTCGATCTCCGCGTCGTCGGTGACGGTGCAGTCCGCGTCGGCGTAGGTTCGTCCACTGCGGTCATAGCTTGCGCCCCAATCGACGCTATCCTGTTCGGTTTCCTCGTCATCCGCGGCTTTGGTCAGCACGTGGAACACCAGATACACGACGAACGGGCCGATGGGACCGCCGATAAACAAAGAGAGCATGTACCACGCCCAACGGGGCAGATAATCCAGTTTGCGGAGCAGGCGCCTGGCGTTTTTCATTATCGTTATCCTCCGAGGAAAACCCTGAAATCGTTTGTTTTTGGATAGATACCATTATAGCAAACTATGAGGCGGTTGTCATCAAAAAGGGCAAAAAAATGCCCGTCCCGAAACGGACGGGCTGTGAAGGTCAATCTTTCTTTCTGCCAAAGGAGAAGCGTTTTTTCTTTTCACCGGCTTTGGCCGCGGCGCGCACGGCCGGCGGTTCCTGCGTTTTTGTCGGCACAGGGCGCGCGACGGTCTGACGGATATCGTTGGCGACAAATCGAATATCGCCGAGGAAGCCGTCCAGCACGCCGGTTTTCAGGAAATTGACGCAGGTGATCCACACAATCGGGGCAACGACCAGGCCCGTGACGCCCGCGATGCGCATGCCCGCGTACATGGAAAACAGCATTTGCAGCGAAGAGAAGCCCGTCGCGCCGCCGAGAATGCGCGGCTCAAAGATGCGGCGGATGATATACAGAATGCCATAGAGCAGCAGCAGCTTGAGGCCCATATCAAACAGACCGATCGCCATGCAGATCAGTCCCCACGGCACGAGCACCGTGCCCGCGCCGAAGAAGGGAATGAAATCCAGAAACGCGAGAAGCAGCGCGATGGGCAGGGGATAGGGCACGCCGATGATGAAAAAGGCGACAAGGATGATGCCCATATCCAGCAGGGCGAAAATCAGCTGGGAACGGAAAAAACCGAACACCGCCGCGCGGAAGCTGTGGCCCATCAGGCGGACGGAGTTTTTGCCGCGCACACCGAGGTAACTGTAAATATTTTCGCGCAGGTTCGGGAAATCCGCCGTGATGATGCAGCTGGCCAGCACGAGCACCGTCAGGAAGATGACGAAGCTCGGCACTTCCAGCGCGACGTTGCGGGAGATGCCCATCACATAGCTGAGCGCGCCGGAGAGCAGGGTTTTCAGCCATTCCCACGCGCTGTTGAGCAGGGAAAAGATTTCGTCGCCCACGCCCGCGTATTCGGCGGGAAGCTTGGCGAGCACCTCTTGCAGCCACGTGACCAGCTCGTTGTACAGCCCCTGCAAATCGGCGATGAAGGTCGGCACGCTGCGCGCCAGATCGATGGCCTGCGAGACGAGCTGACCGGCGAAGAACAGGCACAGACCGAACAGCAGGGCATAAAACACGAGCACCAGAATATAGGAAAACAGTTTGCGCGTCAGGCGCATGTGGCGCTGAAGCCACGCGATGACGGGGTTGAACATCCACGCCATGATGAACGCGAGGATGAACGGCAACAGAATGCCGACGACTGGCCCGCCGAGCAGCGCGACGGCCGCAACGCTGACGATGGCGATACAGATTTCGGCAATCAGCCTCAGATAGGTTTTTCGGCGCTCATCCATCGGCCGGGGGGTTTGCAAATCGCTCATGAAGCATCAATCCTTTCAGAAAAAAGGGAAAATATCATTCGGTTTTCGGTTCAGGCAGGCCGAGCGTTTCATGCAGCAGCCGGACGTTTTCATCCAGATTCAAAACGACGCTGCTTTCGCCGTAGTGCCAGTAGCCCTCATACGGCACGGCGGAACGGACGACCTGCGCGCCGCGCATCCACAACGCGTCAAAGACGAGTTTGGCCTGTTCGCCGCTGCTCAGGGAGGACTGCCACGCGTGGCTCATGTTTCGGACGACGGAAACCACGTTGGCCGCCGTCATTTTTTTTGTCTGTTTCACCAGCGCGGAGAAGAGCTTGGTCTGCCTGTCGCCGCGGCCGATGTCGTTATCCAGCTTGCGGCAACGCGCGTAACACAGCGCTTGCGCGCCGTTGAGGCGGCAGACGCCCTCGGAAAGCAGATATTCAGGATATACGCCCTCCTTGTTATCAATATAATGCGCCTCGGCTTCGGTCAATTCGACCTCCACGCCGCCCATTGCGTCGATGATGGTGATGACGGAAGAAAAATTGACGCGGAACCAGCCGTCGATGTTCAGATCAAACACGCGGTTCATGGTATCCACCAGCGCGTCTTCATCCTGTGTGCGGACGACGGTATTGAGCTTGACGTTTTTGCCGGATTCATTGGGTACGACAATGTCGCGCGCAAAAGTTACGGCGTGAATCTTTCCGGAATCAAAGCCGACCTGCACGAGCATCATCACGTCGCTGCGGCCGCTGTCGTTGAGCGAGCCGTAGTTATCGATGCCCATGATGAGGAAAGTCTTGGCGCCGTGCGGATGGCAGATCAGCACCAGCGCCAGCAGAATGACGGCGGCGGCGAGCATAACGCGCGCCGCTTTATGCGCGGCGAAAAAGGATTTGGCTTTTGAAAAAACAGACATGGCGTTCCAGCTTTCTTGTATTCTTAAGTGAAATAAACGGATGAGCCCTGGAAAATGATATGCATGAAAAATCTAAATCACAACATAACATAAATAAGGCTGAAAATCAAGTGAACGGGCGCGGAAAGCAGATAAATTGAGCGGATCAGTCGATTTTTATTGCGGTAAGACAGCTTTTCGTGTATAATAAAAATGATATGGATTTTTGCGCGTCGCCGCCAGACGGCCTCGCTCAAGATAGATGCTCTGTCGGGATGACCTCCGCCAGCGCGATGGATGGAAACCCAAAAAGGCGCCTGAAAAAGTGCGTCTGTTTGAAGCTACGCAGACGACAATCTGCGAAAGAAAGGAAATTTTTGTGGCAGAAAACGAAAACAGAGACTTGAATAAGCCCAATCAGAATCAAACCGGAAGCAATGCCGGCAATCCAAACAATAACCATGCGGATCAGCCCCAGCGCGCGCCGCGCCGCCGCCCGATGCCCAGAAGAAACGCCGCCAGGCAGACATCGGAGGGCGAAACGCAGACGGTCAACGCCGCGCCGAGAAAGCCGCGCATGCCGAGAAAGCCGCGCGCTCAGCAGCCGCAGCCTGTCGGGCAGGCGGCGGATAAGCCGCAGGAAGCCGCGAAGCCGCGCCGCCCGCGCATGCCGCGCAAGCCGATGAACCAGAATCCGGCCCCGGCGGCAAACGGCGAAGCACAGGCAGCCGCTCAGGCCCCGCGCGCGCCGAAAGCGAACACCCGCACCGCCAGACCGCGCGCGACGGCCGCGGTCGGCAGCACGGGCAACGCGCCGCAGATTGCCGCGCCGCAGCAGGCCGCCAAGACTATGCAGCCGCGCCGCAACCCGCCTCGCCCGCGCGCAAACAGCGCCCGTCCGGCAGAGCGCCCGCAGACGGGCATGCGCCGCCGCATTGTCGCGCCGATTGCGCCGGAGGAAAAGCCCTGCATCTCGCAGACCCTGCAATGGGTCGGTAAGAAACCGCCGACGATGCGCTCCCGCGCCAGCGAACATCCCAGCCGCGCGACTCTGCGCATGATCCCGCTGGGCGGCATGTGCGAAATCGGCAAGAACATGACGGCCTACGAATACGGCAACGACATTATCATCGTCGATTGCGGCCAGATTTTCCCGGATGAGACCATGCCGGGCGTGGATGCCGTCATTCCGGATTTCACCTATGTGCTGCAAAACCGCGACCGCGTGCGCGGCATTTTCATCACCCACGGCCACGAGGATCACATCGGCGGCCTGCCTTACCTGATGCGCGAGTTCCGCGCGCCGATTTACGGCGGCCGCATGACCATCGAACTGCTCAAGTATAAGCTCGACGACCGCGTGCCGGGGCTGACCAAGAGCTGCGAACTGCACGTCGTCGAGGCGGGCGAAACGATTCGTTCCGGCTGCTTCTCCGTGGAGTTCATCCACGTGAACCATTCCATCGCGGACGCGTTCATGTTCGCCATTCGCACGCCGATCGGCACGATCATGCACTCCGGCGACTTCAAGATCGATTATACGCCGATCAACGGCGCGATCATGGATCTCCAGCGCATTGCGCAGATTGGCCGCGAAGGCGTGCTGCTCTTCGTCTGCGAATCGACTAACATCGAGGTGCCGGGCTTCTCCAAGAGCGAGCGCCACGTCGGCGAATCGATGGCCGATATGTTTAAGGATGCGAAAGGCCGCATTTTTGTGGCGACGTTCTCTTCCAATACGTCCCGCTTGCAGCAGATTTTCACCGCCGCCGAGCGCCACGGGCGCAAGGTCGCGCTGGTCGGCCGCAGCATGCTCAACGTGTTCAACGCCGCCAACAATCTGGGCTACATCCAGAAGAAGCCGGATACGCTGATCGAAATTTCCCAGGTAGACAACTATCCGCCGGAGCAGGTCGTCATCATCTCCACCGGCTCTCAGGGCGAGCCGATGAGCGCGCTGACCCGCATTGCCTTCTCCAACCATCGCGAAATCGAGATTCAGCCGGGCGACACCGTGATTATCTCCGCGACGCCGATTCCGGGCAACGAGAAGCCGATTTACAAGGTCATCAACGAGCTGTACCGCCGCGGCGCGAAGGTGTATTATTCCGCGCTGGCGGACGTGCACGTCTCCGGCCATGCCTCTCAGGAGGAGATCAAGCTGGTGCATGCGCTCGTTCGCCCGAAGTTCTTCATCCCGGCGCACGGCGAAACCCGCATGCTTTATCAGCACGCGGAGCTGGCGCACAAGCTGGGCGTGCCGTTTGAAAACATCTTCATTCTGGCTAACGGCGATATCTTTGAGATTTCCAAGGGCTCGGCGCGCGTGACCGGCTTCACCAACGGCGACGCGGTGCTCATCGACGGCGCGTCCGTCGGCGAGGTGGATAACAGCGTGCTGCGCGAGCGCAAACTGCTCTCCGACGACGGCGTGGTGGCTATTTCGCTGGCCGTCAGCAAGAAGACCGGCGAAATGATGGCCCAGCCCGTGGTCAGCGCGATGGGCTTCCTTTACGACAGCGAGCACGTCAAGATCGAGGCGGCTTGCCGCCAGCATGCGGCGAACGCGGTTGCCCGCATTGCCGCCAGCGGCAAGAAGGTGCAGGAGGCGGTTGCCTCCGGCCAGCTGCAAGGCCAGCTGCGCTCCTTCCTCTACGAGCGCACCAAGCGCCGCCCGGTCGTAATGATCAATTTGATTGAGGTTGAGTAAATCAAAAACACATTGCGTTTGAAATTTAGTGCGCCGCTTTGAAACCGTTTCAATCGTAGGATGCTTCGCATCCTGCTTTGAAACTTACGTTCTTCTTGATGATTGGGGAGACGATGGGACCAGCCCCATCCCCTGCTGGGGACGATTGTCCCCAGACCCCTTCTTCGCTTCGCGGCGGCTTAAACCAGGCAATGTGGGAGTTCCAAGAACCTCAGGTTCTTGGTGGGGATTGGGGCAAAGCCCCAACGTAACTTTGAGGATAAAAAAATGGAAAATCTTCCGATTGTTCATGTTGTCAACGGACGGCAGAAAAAGCTGCTGCAAGGCCATCCGTGGGTATACGGCAACGAAATCGAGCGCGTGGAGGGCGAAATCGAGGATGGCGGTCTGGTGACGGTCGTCGATTTCCGCGGGCGCTACATGGGTACGGGCTTTTACAACAGCAAGTCGCTGATTACCGTGCGCCTGCTGACCCACCGCCAGGAGGAAATCACCGACGAACTGATCGCTTCCCGCGTGAAGGCGGCGTGCGATTACCGCCGCTTTGTGATGAACAGGCCGGGCACGGATTCCTGCCGCCTGATTTACGGCGAGGCCGACCGCCTGCCGGGCGTGATTGCCGACCGTTTCGGCGGGGTGATCGTGCTTCAGGTGCTGGCGCTGGGCATGGAACGGTTTACGCAGACGATTGCCGACGCGCTGCTTGCATGCGAAAAGCCGGACTGCCTGCTGCTGCAAAACGACGACGCGATTCGCCGCAAAGAGGGCATGGAGTGCTTCACCCGCGTGCTTTACGGCACGCTGCCGGAGGAAAACATCATCCACGAGAACGGCGTCAAGCTGGCTGTGGATGTGCTCGGCGGTCAGAAGACGGGCTACTTCCTCGACCAGAAGGATAATCACCTGTTTGTGCGCCAGTTCTGCAAGGACGCGCGCGTGCTGGATTGCTTCTCCTACATCGGCGCGTTCGCGCTCAACGCGGCGGCCGCCGGAGCGAAAGAAGTGACGGCAGTGGATATCAGCGAAGCCGCCGTGCAGCTGATCGAAAAGAACGCCGCGCTCAACGGCGCGGATATCACCGCCGTCTGTGCGAACTGCTTTGATTTTCTGCGCGCGCAGGTCAAGGCGGGTGAAAAATACGACGTGGTGGTGCTCGATCCGCCTGCGTTCACCAAAGCGCACGCCAACATGGCCAGCGCCTGCCGCGGCTACAAGGAGATTGCGCTCTCCGCGATGCGCCTGCTTCCGGCGGGCGGCGTGCTGGCGACGCACTCCTGCTCGTATCACATGCCGGAAGAGGTCTTCGTGAATACGGTGCTCTCCGCCGCGCAAGACCTGCATCGTCAGGTGCGCGTGATTACCCTGCGTCGTCAGGACATCGATCATCCGGTTCTGGCTGGATATCCGGAAAGCCATTATCTCAAGAGCCTGTGGCTGCAAATGCTGGATTGATTCTGAATGAAAATGAAAAGCGCCCGCGGGACGGTGAAGAAGGCTGTTTCGCGGGCGCTTTCAATTATACAGCATTCGTAGAAGAGGGGGCTAAAAAAGCGCGGCCATCTGTTCGGAAAGCGCGATTTCATAATCTGAAAGAATTCTATCTTTGCGGAAAATTAGCCCGACGGTGTACGGATGAACACAAGGCTCAACAGATAAATAGGTGATAGAATCGGCAAGCTGCATATGGCGAAGGGGAATAGAAGGCAGAAGGGCGATGCCGCAATCCATAGAGACAGACTGATATAAAGGTCCGGTCAGCGGGGAGGATAAAACGATAGAAGGGTGAAGCTGGTGCTGATAAAAATAATTGACGGCGAAATGGCCGCTGAATGAAGTTGGAGAAGGCACAAGAAAAGGAAAGTTTGAAAGGGCTTCCGCTGGAATATATGGATAGGTGCAGTCGGCACGTAAAACGGCTTGTGTTTCGAGTGGATGCCCTTTATGGACGGCCAAAACCATTTCCTGCTGGCCGATGTTGATAAACGAAGCGGATTGCCGAATGGAATCAGTAACAATGCCGACGGCGAAAGGAAAATGTCCATGCAAAATGTGATCCAGAATTTTGCTTTGTGCCGAATGGAGAATGTGAACGGAAACCGAGGGATTGATTCTGCACATGGCGGGTAAAACACTGCCGGTGATAAACCCGGAGTAGATTAACGGATAGGCGAGCGTAAGCTCGCTCTGGGAGGAGGCCAAACGGACAGTGCGTTCCATGTCGTGATTGAGGGACAGAATCTTTTCGGCATTTTCCAAATAGATTTTACCTGCGGCAGTGGGAATCATGCGGCGATTTTCCTGCCGGAACAGCTGAACACCCAATTCAGATTCGACACTGGCGAGCAGTTTGCTGAGCGCGGGCTGGGAAATATAGAGGCGTTGTGCGGCACGCGTCATGTTTGCTTCCTGCGCGATAGCCAGCATATATTCGTATTCACGTAGTTTCAATCGAATTTCCCTCCCTTTTTATTGAGTTTACCTTTAAATGATAGAGTGGAACACAAAAAATGTCAATTCGATTTGTAAAATTCCAGGATTGCTTTTTAACTATGGACAGGATAAGAAAAAAGTTATATTTAAAAAACAAAATATAACCTGATTTGCAATCTGGAATAACTTATAGATATTGGATTTTCTCTGGCATGTACGCTATGATAAAACCAGATCAGAAACCGGAGAACGAAAAAGCGGTTTCCGAAAAATAAGGGGAGGTTTCAGCAATGAAAAAGGGTTTATCAAGGCGTGACTTTTTGAAGGTTTCGGCGGCCGGAGCGCTGGGGGTTGCCACGATGGGCGCACAGGTTGTAATGGCACAGGAAGACGAAAAGAAAGAAGCGGCGGTGAAACCGTCAGTGCCGGGGGTATCCGGTGTGCTTGACCGTGCGAAGCTGGAAAAGAAAGCATGGAATGACCCGAACGTGTTGCTTAAAGTGCGTTGGAGTGGCGTGAATTTCTATGAATTTGTGCTCCCTAATGGTAAAACAATCGTCATGGATCCATACTTTGACGATCCGAATGACGAGCATAACGAGTACAAATATACGCCGACCGATTTGCCCGGCGGAGAATGGGTGCATGGCGCGGATGTTGTGCTGCTGACACATGGGCATTTTGACCATACCGGCGAACTGCCTTCTGTGCTCGAACATTATCCGTTGGCGCAGGTGGTTGTGCCGGAGCATGCGCTGCCGTCTGTCGTATGGGGGCATGATAATAAGATCAACTACGCCGGTAAGTATTTTAGCGAAGCCGGCGCGCATGATCGTTTCCAGTTTGATGGTTTTGAGTTGGAGACCTGCCGTTCTAACCATAATGTAAGCAAACGACCGGTTTCGGATACGCTGAACGCGGAAAAATATCTGGATGAAAACGGAAAGCTTGATTTCTATCAGCTGTATCGCTGGATTTACGAGCGTGAGATCATGAATATGAAGATCACGACGGATGAGGGATTTACGCTTTTGATTTGGAATTCCGAGATGCAGGCGGATGGTCAGGGATTTGAAAGCAGACCGTATTTTTACCGTGATGCAAACCCGGACTTGTTCATGTATCAGGTCGCGGGCGCGAGCTTTGACTATGATCGCCGCAATCCGAATTGTCAGCATATGGGCGAATGGATTGCTTCGGTCAAAGGAAGAACTGCTCTGCCGGAACATCAGCAGCATTTCTCTTATGACGAACTGGATGCGATGGCTGAAAAGTTCAGCGATATCTGCAATGACAAAGGTGTTGGAACGCACTTCCTGACGCCGGAAACGGGCGTCTGGTACGGTTATAGCAAAGATGCAGACGGAAACGTTGAAGTGTGCCTTGTTGAAGAAGAAAAAGCCTGATGATAGCAATCGGAACTGAAGAAGCCCAATGAAATGCAGCGCCCGCGAGACGGTGAAGAGAACCGTTTCTCGGGCGCTTTTACATAAAAGAAGATTGACAATATATCAAAAAAGGAATAAAATAATGGGAGAAGGGGGAGAAAAGACGTGTTTGAGGTCAATTATTATCGGCTTGAAAACGGGGCGGCTCCCGTGGAACAATTCCTCGACGGGTTGAACCCCAAAATGCAAGCGAAAGCGATGTACAGTCTCGCCCTTCTTGAAGAATTTGGCAATCAGCTTCGCGAGCCATTTTCCAAGCCGATTGGGGACGGCATATTTGAACTGAGAATCAAATTTTCAAGTGATATTACAAGAATCTTCTATTTTTTTGTAGTGGATAATAAGATTATCCTGACCAATGGTTTTGTAAAAAAGACGCCTAAAACGCCAAAAGCGGAAATCGAACTGGCGAAAAAGTATAAGAAAGACTATGAAAGGAGAAATCCTCATGAGTGATTTCAGAAATCATCTGGCGCGGATGCTTGAAAATCCGGAATTTCAAAAGGAATATGAAAACGGAAAGGCGGAATACGAAGTCACCCGCGCGCTGGTCGCGGCGCGCATTGAACAAAACCTGACGCAGGCACAGCTTGCGGAGCGAAGCGGCGTTCGTCAATCCAATATCAGCCGAATTGAGAATGGAACATGCAGCCCGACGATTGCGACGCTCGAACAGCTGGCAACAGGCATGGGGAAAAAGCTCAGAATTGAATTTGTATAAAGCAAAGCGCCCGCGTGACGGTGAAGAAGGCCGTTTCGCGGGCGCTTTTATCTGCTCGTATATAAAAAAACCGGGAAGGGCGCGAACCCTTCCCGGTTTGAGTTATGTGCAAAGCGCGTGCAGTCTCAGGCTGATTACTTCTGCACGAGATGAATCGCGAAGCCCGCGATCTCGTCCTTGAGGTAGATCGCCTTGAGCTGGCCGTCCTTCACGTTGGCGCTGCTCTCGTCGAACTCGAAGCCCTGACGCTCCAGATACGCCTTGGCGCGCACGATGAAGTTGGTCTTGATGCCGATGTGGCCCTTCGTGCCGCGGAACGGGGTCTTCATGACCTCGATGCCCGTGCCGGCAAAGATGGAGCTGTTGCCGACCTTCATCGTCCAGCCCAGCAGCTTGCACAGCTTGGTCGCGGTATCCATGGCCTCGGCCTCGTCGGCGCTGTTGATGCCCACGTGCGCGATCTCAAGGCCCAGCATCAGCTGCACGGCGGAAGAGGTCAGGGCGCGGATGCGATCCCAATCCTTGGCCTTCACCGCGTCGCCCGGCACCATCCAGCTGCCGCCGCAGCAGATGATCTTGTTGAAGGAGAGGTAATCCAGCAGGTTCTTCTCGTTGACACCGCCGGTGGGCATGAACTTCATGTCCACATACGGAGCCGCGATGGACTTGATGTACTTCAGGCCGCCCGCCGCTTCAGCTGGGAAGAACTTGACGGTCTTCAGGCCCAGGGAGAGAGCAACCTCGATGTCGCTCGGATTGGCCGTGCCGGGGCAGACCGGGATGCCGATCTCCTGGCAGTGCTTGACGGTGGTGGGATTCAGGCCCGGAGAAACGATGAACTTCGCGCCCGCGGCCACAGCACGATCCACCTGCTCACAGGTGAGCACGGTGCCGGCGCCGACGACCATATCCGGGAACGCTTCGGTCATGTTCTTGATCGCGTCCGCGGCGGCGGCGGTGCGGAAGGTGACCTCCGCGCACGGCAGACCGCCGTCAATCAGCGCCTGAGCCAGCGGCACGGCGTCCGCCGCGTCATTGATGGCGATAACCGGCACAATGCCGATTCGGGAAAGCTGTTCCATCATATCCATGATTGTATTCCTCCTCATGTATGCTTTTCTGTATGAATGCAATCCGCGCGCCCGAAGGCGGCAGAAGGCTGCTAAGGTTACTTGACGAAATCCTCGCGCATGGGGGTGAAGATATCCAGCAGCGTGCCCGCTTTTACGCAGGTGCAGCCGTGTACCTTGCCGCCGTCCACGACGATGGAATCGCCCTTCTTCATGGTACGGGTGTTTCCTTCGATGGTATAGGTAAACTCGCCGTCCAGCACGTAAGAAATCTGCGTGTGCGGATGGCTGTGCGCCGCGCCGACCGCGCCGGTGTCGAAACCGACCTCGACGAGCATCGCGTTTTCGTTGTAAGCGCGGATTTTGCGGCGCTGGCCGCCGCCCAGCTCAATCCACTGCGGTTCTTCGTTTTTGATCAACGGATTCATCCGAAACATCTCCTGACTTCGTGCTTCGTTTCGACCGCCTTCACGCCGTTTGACGGATTGCCCCGCACGGGCGAAGGAGAAAGGGGTCTTAGACCTCCATGCCGAAATACTCGACCGCGTTGTTAAAGCAGATGCCGCGCACCAGTTCGCCCAGCGTGTCGTAATCCTCCGGATATTCGCCGTTTTCGACCCACTTGCCGATCATGTTGCACAGGATGCGGCGGAAGTACTCGTGGCGCGGATAAGAAATGAAGGAGCGGGAGTCCGTCAGCATGCCGACGAAACGGCCCAGCAGACCCAGCGAAGCCAGCGCGTGCATCTGGTCTTCCATGCCGTATTTCTGGTCGCAGAACCACCAGCCGGAACCGAATTGAATCTTGCCCGGAATGCCGTCGCCCTGGAAGTTGCCCAGCATGGTGCCGATGACGTAATTGTCCTTCGGATTCAGGCAGTAGAGAATGGTCTTGGGCAGGTTGCCCGCGCGCTCTTCTTCGGCCAGCAGCTTGGAGAGATTCTCCGCGATGCAGGTGTCGTCGATGGAGTCGAAGCCCACGTCCGGGCCGTACTTCTCAAACATGCGCGGATTATTGTTGCGCATTGCGCCGATGTGATACTGCTGCGCCCAGCCGCGCGCCTTGTACATGCGCGCCAGCTCGACGAGCACGTAGGTCTTGTAGGAAGCGATTTCCGCCTCGGTCAGCGGCGCGCCGCTCATGGCCTTGCGGAAGGCTTCGCCCGCGATATGCGTGCTCGGCACGCCGTAGGGCACGGTATCCAGCGCGTGATCGGACAGGCGCGCGCCGTGCGCGTGGAAGAAATCGAGACGGGATTCCAGCGCCTGCATCATGCTTTCCAGATTCAGGCAGTGAATGCCGGAGACGCGGGAAAGACGGTTCATGTAATCCACAAAGCCGCCGCGCTCGATGTTGAGCACCTTGTCGGGACGCCAGGCCGGATACACCTTGAACTTGCAGGTCGGATCCTGCGCAATCTTGATCTGATGCTCCAGATCGTCCACCGGATCATCGGTCGTGCAGATGACCTTCACGCCGAATTTCTCGATCAGGCCGCGGCAGCGGTATTCCTCCGTCGCCAGCAGTGCGTTTGCGCGGTTCCAGATATCCTCGGCGGTCTTTTCGCTCAGGATTTCCTCGATGCCGAACACGCGGCGCAGCTCCAGATGCGTCCAGTGGAACATCGGGTTGCCGATGCAGTATTTCAGGCTCGCGGCAAAGGCCAGCCACTTGTCGTGCCAGCTCGCGTCGCCGCGGATGAACTTCTCATCCACGCCGTTGGAGAGCATGACGCGCCACTTGTAGTGGTCGCCGCCGAGCATCAATTCGCCGATGTTCTGGAACTGATAGTTTTCGTAGATCATGCGCGGGGAGATGTGGCAATGATAGTCATAAATCGGCATGTTTTCCGCATACTCGTGATACAGCTTTTTGGCCACGTCAT
>Ga0129315_1000233_pt1 | contig 58454 bp, 51 predicted proteins | sample Cm827metagenome_FD_94432 | JGI IMG/M metagenome (GOLD analysis project Ga0129315, IMG submission 94432) | Eastern black-and-white colobus group fecal microbial communities from Wisconsin, USA - Cm827 metagenome | ecosystem: Host-associated > Mammals > Digestive system > Large intestine > Fecal... | reverse complement strand
TTCAAACATTGAAACCGGGGTGTACATTTTCTAAAACGGATTTCTTGATTTTTCACAAAATTTCTTCTAAGGCTCATCGTACTTTTATCTATGATTGACTTTGAGTTTGCCGACAGGGCAGCTGATAGGTATTTGTGCCGGCCTGTTTCCTTAAATCCCGAAAGCTGTCATAGCCACTAACAAAGAAGCAGTGCCATATCCGAGGTGCGCAGGAAGGCAAACTCTAAAACATATTATATTACGACTATCATTTCCCGCTCCAGGCAGACGGTGCACCTTTCGGCTCCCTTATACACCAAAAGCTCCTGCTGTGCTTTGCCTATCCGAAACAGTCCGGGGCGTATGCAGTAACGGTTGGTATATGCCTTTTCTTCCATTTTCTCTGAAATTGTCACCGCATAGCCATCCTCCTCAAGCCGCACACTCAGCCTTCCTAAGTAAACCAGCCGCCCCTCGCCGTCATCATTGTAAAGCCTTACGCTTCTTCGAATGTATAATAATAGAAGAAAAGCGCCTGCCAAAATGAGAAGCGTACCGATTGTAAGGGTAATTATCCTTACCGCCGGAATAGCAAAAATACCTTTAAAAAGCTTTGATCTTTCCGCCTGCCCGGCAGCCGTATTCGGTGCCTTAATTTCCGGAAGCTTTTTTTGCTTTGTATCCTTTTGCAGTATAACAGGCGTTACGGAAGGTTCTGCCGCACCCTCATCCAAGTCTTCCTCCGTACTTGCTTTTTTTGTACTGGATGTACTTTCTGTTCTATTTGGAATTTTCCTCGGCTCATCTGCCACCCCGGCTTCCTCTTTCTCCGGATTTTCCTCTTTAGCTTCCTCCTCTGATACCGTATTGGCAACAGGAGTCTTTGTGGCAGAAGGAATAAGGGTCTTCTTCCTCTTCCGCTCCTTCTGCTTCCTTACTCGGAGTGGGGGCAGGCGTTTTTTCCTCCTGCGCATTATCATTAGCTTTTGGCAATATGTTATCCACTGTTATACTGCTTTTTAGTCCGCTTTCATCCACATCACGATTTAAAAGCTTCAGTTCCACGGTATAATTACCGTTTTGGCTTACCTGAATCTGCTCACCGCTTCCGATCCTTTGCCCCGACTCATCATACCAGCAAAAGGGATCATCCGCCGGTACCAGTTTTCCGCCGGACAAATCCTCCAGCCTGACACTAACTTCAGCCCTTTCCCGGCTGTCACCGCTTTCATTGGTCACAACCAGTCTGCCGCAGGGCGTTTTCTCATCCAGTCCGCAATTTCTGTTAAAACCCTCCAGGCTCTTTTTGCAGGTAAGCTGATAATACTCTATACTTCCTTCGGCCATACCGCAGCCCGTCTCATAGCCTTCGATCTCGTCATTTTCCCTGCCGCAGCAAAGCTCATAGCCTACAGGCTGATTCGTGTCCACACTGCAGATAAGGGCATTATAATTATGGTAGCTGTAAGACATAATACCGCATTCTTTACAGTATAGCAGATACAAATTTTCTTCCCCTATGCCGCAGTCCTGATGAGAACCGATCCCCTCCGCCTTTTCATGAGGCGCCTGCGGGCCGTGCTCATCACACTCTTCCGTCCAATTATCAACCACTGCTCCTTTGGTGTAGCGGATGGTGCATATCTTATCCTGATAGCATTGATCCTCGTGAGTATGATAAACAGGAATGTAGCATGCTCCTCCCTGCTGCTCATCTCCCTGATGGACATGCTTTACGGGAACACTATAGCACCCTCCTCCATCTACCGCATTCCCTTGATGCACGTGTTCTATAGCTGCTTCATAGCATGCTCCTCCGTCCTGTTCAGTTCCCTGATGTACATGGGGAATCTCCTCCCCATAGCAGCCGCCTCCCGCTATGGCATCTCCGATATGCCTGTGAAAAATCTCCGTAACCACGACCTTAGGGGCACTCTCTTCACTCTCGGCTCCATATACTACCGGCGCTTCCTGAGTGCTTTGCTGCATAATTATTCCTGCAAGCAAACCCACTGTCACTGCTAATACAGTAACTCTCTTTATTCTGTATTTTGTTGTTTTCTTTTTACAATTTTTACTTTGCTTAAAAATCCTCATTGCTTTTCCATTACCTTTCTTTCCTGATTTTATAAACAACCAGACGAAACACGCTTTGCGAGTTTCGCTGGTTACCGCGGCAGTCGCTGAGTGAACATGCAAGCATGTTCGTTCAGCTCGTTGCTCGCGTAAATAAAACCTGCTCATGGACATTCCACGAACAGGTCTCCTGTATATCATCTCTCATTCAATTTGGATTTCTAAGCGGTAAGTGGACTAAGCATAGCACAAGAACTGTCTGTTGTCAAACACTTCTTCGGCAAATCCGGTTAATCTGCTTTCCCAAGAAGCGCTGAAGATGCGCAAGCATAAGCGGAATCGCTATTCCCGCCACAAGATAAAGCCATTTACAAGCCTCCGATCCTCCTGCCAGATACACAAAATTAATTTCACAAAAGAACATCTCCTTATCAAATTCTGCGCAAAGGGGCGTCCATATGCTGACCAGATAAAAGAAACCCTTCACCAACATAAAACCGGCCACATGATGCATCATAACCGCATAGGTATTACGTCCGATATATACCATTTTGCGCGACAGATAGGGTATCTCACTGATAATTTTAGCTATCCGCAGCCAAAATGCTATTCCCGTTATAATTGTGATATAAGGAACAATCGGTCCATTTGCGAAGCTTGTGACCCACACTGCGCTGAAAGCAAGTCCTCCGCAAAATATGGTAATCAATATCTGGATGCCCATCACAATTAACAGATACGGTCCATCCTCCAGTCTGTCATGCTTCTCCAGCTTTTCCCTGTATATTCTGCCCATCTGGAAGCCCGGAAGCATGAAAAGCAGTCTTCCCGGGAGCTTGTACCATCCCCACACATGACCGCCTATGGCCAGCCATACCGTCAATATTCCCGCCAAAAGGCACATGGCAAAAATCAGCCATTCATTATTTAACCGGACAAGCGACAGCACCTTGCGCATCAGCACATTGATCACTTCCAGCATAAACAAAACCGGTACAAACCATGCTGGAAAATTGTACATAAACTGGTGCCCGTCCAAAAACGGAGATAAAAACAGTGTTCGAAGAGAAAGCTCTCCTCCTATGGAAAATCCCACTCGATGAAGCAGAAATGTCAGTATTCCGTAAAATATATTCCAAAGGAAATAAGGCAAAAGCAGGGTTACGCATTTTCCAAGCAGATAACTGACAATCCGGTCTTCAGCATCCTTTTTGTAAAAATATCCCGAAACAAATAAGAACAAAAATACATGAAAAGAATAATAGGGAAATAAGCCCCCGATATCAAAAAGATTATACCCCAGATGTCCTGCAACCACCAATATAATACCGATTGCAGACAAAATTCGAAATTCACGATTTTCCTTGTAATCCGGCATAGCTCTCCCCCTAAATCAACCAATATAGAATTCTATCTGTAGTATACAAAAAAATATTGTACAATAAAAGCAAAAATTTTATAATAGCTGTATGAAAACGAAAGCGAACAAACCTATCATCCTTTCCAAAAAAATATTTCCCCTTTTGGGTATCTGTGTCCTTGCAGGGTTGCTTAGCGGCTGTGGGCATTCCCGTCCGGAGCCTGCAGACAGTTACATTCCGACAGGTTATCTTGCCGCATCAGAGCCGATCACTGTTGACCGCTCCCAGCAAAATACGATCCCAAACAATCCGTTTCCCACCTTAAGCGTGCCAACCTACATTACGAAGGTAAAGGATAATTACTTTATTGTGGACTGCTATAACAATCAGGTCATTTACCACCACAATTTAACCGATCCGCTGTACGAATGGCACATCATGACAAATGATATTTCCATGGGACATACCCTGGCAAGCGACGGAACCATATACTTAATTGACGATACCGAAAACAACCGCATTCTTGTTATGGAAGAGGATGTCAATGACAACGGCGTTCCCATATTTGTTCCCACTCAGGAATTTACCGATATCGGCAACAGGCCTCATTATATTGTGTATGACGAATATACCGATACCTTCTATGCCTGGAGCTCCCAAAGCGGAGAAATGTTCCTCTTCCGCCATCCCGAGGATGATTCCCGTATGTATCTGACACAGGTGCTCTCCATTCCTTCGCTGAATGGCATTTATGTGCGCTCCTTTACCATTGTGGAGGACCGGATTTACTTCGTTTCCGGTAATTCCAGCATCATAGAAGCGGATCTTTACAGCTTTGAAATCAAAAAGGAGTACCCTGTTCCCGACCAGCTTGCGGGAATGATACAGCTTACTCCGATTGGGGATTACTATTACATAACCATTTCCACCGATATTACCGGCAATCAGGATTATGCTACCATGATCCGCACCAAAAATCTTGATAATCTTGCCAAAGGAGATTATGAGGACGTATACAGCAATTTTGTCGGAGGCGGTACTCCCTATTACATCACGCAGATAGATGATTACTGGTATCTGACAGAACACCGCATTCCCGGACATTCTATTTGGCGTTTTCAGGTAATCGATAATAATATAACAAATGTTGTTTCAATATATTAACCACAAGAAAGGGATTCTGATGAAAATTCTACGATTAACACATACCGGCGAAAATACCACCTCCAAAAAGGATAGGACAAGTCTTTGCATCCTGCTGTCCATTCTGGTATCCTGCATGCTGACTGCCGTTTTACAGGGAAGCAGCTTTTTTTACAGTACTCACTATACTAAAATACTGGTGCTTTCCTGTCTTTTTGCTTTATATGCAGGTTTCTTTATCTATCTGAAAACGTCCAAACGCCTTACGGACAACACCTTTGTATTTATGCTGATCTTTTTAGGCGAGCTGCTTCGATGCAGCTATGTACTCTTATCCGGTCTCTATGACCGGCAGCATGACGCAGGCGCCTACACCGGAATGGGAACCTCCTTTGTCAATCCGGGCCACATCGGTTATATCGAATACATTTACAAATTCCACAAGCTGCCGGATATCAATCCCTATGAGCTTTTTGCCTACTATCACCCGCCGCTGCATCATATTCTTTCCTATATCTGGCTGCAGCTGAATATATGGCTGGGCGTCAGTGAGGAGCTTGCCTTTGAAAATCTGCAGATTCTTCCGCTTCTTTATTCCTGCTTATGTATGCTTGTAACATGGAAAATTTTAGAAACCTTAAAAATCATGGGGAGGGGGCTTTTCATCGCCCTTTCCTTTATGGTATTCCATCCTGCCACCATTATTATGGCCGGGAGCGTCAATAATGACATGCTTACCATTCTATTTATGAGTCTGACCATTCTTGGCACCTTAAATTGGATTCAAAACAAGGATTTAAAGCACTTAATCCCTTTGGCGCTTTACATTGGCCTTGGCATGATTACCAAGCTGAATTCCGCAGTGCTTGCTATTCCGGTGGGCCTGATCTTTCTTATGCACTTCATATCTGTAATCAAAGGGAAAAATAAAACCGAAATCCTTAAGTGGATTAAGAATTACTGTATCTTCGGCGTAGTGGTGATTCCCATCGGTTTGTCGTGGATCATCCGCAATCTGATCCGCTTCGGGGAAAAGCCGGGCGTACCTGTCCCCGGAGAAACCTCCCCCATGTATACCGCCGGTTTTTCGCTGTGGCAAAGACTTGGCATTCCTTCCCTTGCAGACTGGCACTTTGATTTTCCTTTTCATCCTATCAGTGCCAAGGCATGCAGCAACACCTGGGTTATCATGTTCCACACCTCCCTGTTTGCGGAGGAATATCCTACTGACCTGTCAGACATCCTGCTGGTTTTATGTCAGATTACCTTCCTGCTGGCAGTGATCCTTGGAATCGCAACTGCTGTTTTACTGATTGCTGTTCTTTTTAGCCAAAACACCGACTTAGAAACCCGCATCTTTCTACTGACAGGCTATATAATCATGCTGATATCCTTTGCCGCCTTTGTGATCATTTATCCTTACACCTGCAGCAGCGATTTCCGCTATGTAGCCATCTGTCTGGTGTATATCTCCATTGCGCTGGGGTTGGGTAACCGATACTTTTTGCATATGTTTGTCGATTTCACAGGCTTTCTCGAACAAGCGGTACCTGCAATTATGCATATCATCAACTATGGCATCATTGCCGTTTTGGTGTTAATCAATATCATATATCTCTTCTGGGAACGGTGGTAATCACCGTTCCTGTTTTCAGGCTTCAGGAGATTCCTGTTTTTTCAGCGCTTCAAGCTGCTCTTTCATCTCCCCTGACACCCCATCCAAAAGATAATTCTTATCCTTTACCGGCCTGTCCAGATAATCCTCCTTCAGCATTCCCTCAAGAAGCTTAATTTCCTCCCGCAGATCCCTTGCGGATAAAAGCTTACAGCCCTCTCCCCTGATAATAATCTGTTCAAGCCCGTCCGAGGTTGCCACGGTAATGTCGTACTTTTTGCTGTTATCATGAGCAAATTTTTCAATGAAACGATCTGCGGTTTCCGCCTCTCTGGTATACACTACATGGATATTGTGATAGTCAAACACCTCCGTAGGGTGCCCTTTTAATCTGTAAGCGTCAAAAACAGCGATCAGATTACATTTCCTGATGGCTTGATAATTGCACAGAATATCAAGCAGCCTTCCTCTTGCGCCATCCAAATTTATTTCCGCCAGTTCCTTTAAGTCATCCCACGCAAAAATCACATTATAGCCATCTACCAGAAGATAAGCTTCCCGCTTTTCCTGCCCCTTGTAGATACGGGTAGAAGAAGCTTTGCTTTCCCTTCCTCCGGTTTTTCTTTCCCGCTGCCAGCCTTCTCTCTTCCGGCTGCCCTCAGGCCTGTTGTTATTGGAGGTATTATTAATGATACTGTCTATCTCATCCGTACCAAGAAAGATTTCTCCGCCCTGTTCTTTCCGCATTTCCTGTCGGTTTAGCGCCGCCTGTCTGCGCCTTTGAAGCTCCTCCTCAAAAGCGCTTTCCATTACAGCCTCCCTGCTTCCCGCAAAGCAGCTTTCCAGATGCATATAATCCTTGACCTGATTCCATGGCACCACGAAGCCCGCTCCATGAGCGCAAAATACGGAGCCTGTAGGATTTCGTAAATCCGCCTCCGGATCATACCCTCTTTTCTCTATTACCTCCTGTGCATTATGGCAGGGCGCATAGCCCTTTAAGCTGCAGGAAAGCCGCCCATGCCCTTTGGTGTAAGCATTTACCTCCTTCTGATAATCCCGAAAGGTTTCCACAGGTGCCGTTCCCGTAAGCACCGCCGTGCCGCCCTCTCTTTGCTCCAGCATAGAGCTGCCGCAAAGCTTTTCAATATCTGTCATGGCCCGTCCGATGCAGTCCTCCGGAATTTCCAGTCTGAATTCATAGACCGGCTCCAACAGCACCGAGGAAGCCTCCATAAGCCCCTGTCTGAGAGCTCGATAGGTTGCCTGTCTGAAATCACCGCCCTCCGTGTGCTTTAAATGAGCCCGTCCTGAAACTAAGGTAATTTTCATGTCCGTAATAGGTGAGCCTGTCAGCACGCCTCTGTGTTCCTTTTCTTCTAAATGAGTCAGAACCAGTCTTTGCCAGTTTTTCGCCAGGATATCCTCACTGCAGTCAAGTGCAAACAAAAGGCCGCTCCCCGGTTCACCAGCCTCCATCAGAAGATGCACCTCCGCATAATGGCGCAGGGGCTCAAAATGTCCCACTCCCTCTACGGTGTCCGCTATGGTCTCCTTATACACGATACGCCCCGTTCCAAAGGAAACCTCCACACCAAATCTTTCATAAATAATGCGCTTTAATATCTCAATCTGTACCTCACCCATAACCTTGGCATGAATTTCCTTAAGTTCCTCATCCCACAGGATATGAAGCATGGGCTCTTCCTCCTGAAGCTGTAAAAGCTTTGGCATCATAGCCGCCGGATCACACCCCTCGGGCAGATTTACGCAGTAGCTAAGTACCGGTTCCAGAATAGGCGCTTCCAATGTCTTCTCCACGCCAAGCCCCTGTCCCGGCAGTGTTTTCATAAGCCCCGTCACCGCACAAACGCTTCCGCTCACCACTTCGCTTACGGTTTCAAACTTTTCCCCCGAATAAATACGGATCTGATTCACCTTCTCCTCCGGCATCAGCTCCGTTCTGGCCTTAAGGCTCCCTCCCGTAATCTTCATATGCGTAAGACGGTTTCCCTGATTATCTCTGGTAATTTTAAAAACTCTTGCCCCGAATTCATCAAAATAGGAAGGCTGGGATGCATATTCCCTGATCCCCTGCATTAGCTCCTCTATTCCAAAAAGCTTTAAGGCCGAGCCAAAAAAGCAGGGGAAAACCTTTCTCCCTGCTATTCCCTTCTTTATTTTTTCTTTTTCTATTTCCCCTGTTTCCAAAAAATCATTTAAAAGCACTTCGTCACACAGCGCAAGACTTTCATAAAAGTTCCCCGCGGCTTCCTGCATGAAATCTACACAGCCCCCGTCAAGCTGCTGCGTAAGCTCCTTTAAAATTGCCTCCTTATCGGTACCCTGCTGATCCATCTTGTTGATAAATAAAAAAACCGGTATCTGATACCTTTCCAAAAGCCGCCACAGTGTTTTGGTATGCCCCTGCACGCCGTCGCTGCCGCTGATTACCAAAACCGCCACATCAAGCACCTGCAGCGTACGTTCCATTTCTGCCGAGAAATCCACATGTCCCGGCGTATCCAGCAAAGTAATCTGCAAATCCTCATAGTTAAGAAGCGCCTGCTTAGAAAAGATGGTAATTCCTCTTTCCCTCTCCAGCTCATAGGTATCCAGAAAGGTATCCTTCTTGTCCACCCTTCCCATCCTGCGGATGCTGCCGCAGGTATAAAGCATTGCCTCCGATAAAGTTGTCTTGCCTGCATCTACATGGGCCAAAATGCCCGCTGTCAGCCTTCTCATAAATTATCCTTCCGTAAGGCCCTTCTTCCAAGCTCCAGTGCCCCCATAATTCCCTGATCATCATTTAAGCTTGCAGGAACAATATAATGCTCCATATCGCTTAGCTGTCTGGTCTTTATGTAGCCGTTTAACATTTCCTCCACATAGCCCCGTATCATGGGGAAAAGCTGCTCCTGATGCATAACTCCTCCGCCCAGAATAATCATTTCCGGAGAAAGAGTTAAAATATATCCGGTAAGCGCCTGGGCAATATAATAGGCTTCCAAATCCCAAACTTCTTTCCGATCCTTTAACTCAACGGCCTTTCTGCCCCAGCGTTCCTCTAATGCAGGCCCTGCCGCCATTCCTTCCAGACAGTTCTTGTGATAAGGGCACTTCCCCGGATAGGTATCTCCCTGCCTTCTGCTGATCATGACATGTCCCGCCTCCGGATGCAGCATTCCATGCAAAAGCTTTCCTTCAATATAAATTCCCGCTCCTACTCCTGTTCCGATGGTGATATAAATTACGCAGCTCTTTCCCTTCGCCTGGCCAAAGGTGACCTCTCCCAGTACGGAACCGTTCACATCCGTGTCAAAGCCTACAGGACAGCCCAGTGCCTTTTCGAAAGCTCCTACGATATTGCAGTTTGCCCATGCCAGCTTGGGTGTGCTGGTAATATAGCCATAGGTAGGAGAATTGGGATTGGGATCAATAGGTCCGAAACAGCCAATGCCTAACGTCTCAATCTGCGCCTTTCTAAAATATTCTATCATTTCAGGAATTGTTTCTTCAGGTGTCTTAGTGGGGATTGAAACCTGCTCCAAAATCTTTCCTGTTTCATCTCCGATTGCACAGACCATTTTGGTTCCGCCTGCTTCTAATGCTCCAAGTCTCATCGTCCTTCTCCTTTTTCAAATACATTTCCGTTAAAATAATGTTTGTTCATATCACTCACTGCCTGCCCGGCATCTCTCCTGCAATAATGCCGGATCCAGCTCCACAATTTCCGTATTGCCTGTCTTATAATTCCTGGCCATATCTTCAAAGGGTGTGTCATATATGTATGACATCAATGTCATAATTGCTGCACTGTGTGTCACAATTAGTACATTCCCCGTATTTTCGGCAATAATCCCGTTTAATGCCTCAAGGAGCCTGTCCAGCAGCTGCTGATAGGATTCTCCCTCCGGCGGTAGCTGGTATCTGCGGTTTTCATGCCAGATGCCATATTCTGCCGGAAACAGCTCTCTTACCTGACGCCAGGAATAGCCTTCCCATTTCCCTAATGACATTTCTTCCAGTCCCTGCTTAATAATCGGGTCAATTCCCATTTCCCGTCCGATCACCTGTGCGGTCTCCAACGCCCTCTTTTGGGGGCTGGTATAAACAGCGTCGATTGTATAGCTTTCCTTCAGCAGCCCTGCCAACGCCTGCGCCTGCTTCCTTCCTGTCTCATTTAAAACGGTATCGGTCTTTCCCTGAATTTTATTTTGTATGTTCCAGTCGGTTTCACCATGTCGTACAAGATATAGCTTCATCTCCACCTCTTATATCAGCCTTTTAAATTCTGCAGCATCTCTCATTTACGGATAAGTATATCACACTTGCTGCGCTCACTGCAATTTGCCTACTGCAGTTTTGTGTTATTTTTCAATATTACAATACAAAGTAACCGTTCCACACTTTTTATGTTTTCAAGCCTCTTTCATAAGAAAAACCAAACTGTCACATTTGCACAATACACAGGATGCTGTAAGTTGGCAAAAACGCTGAATTTCTTTTATTTTCGGGTCCTCGCTGACATTTTTCGGAAAAATCGGTTAAAATAATATATATAGTAAGGAGGTGTACTATGTTTCAAAAAGGCAACTATGTAATTTGCGGTAATAATGGAATATGCTGCATACAGGATATTACCACACTGGATATCACCGGTGTTGATAAAAAGAGAAAATACTACCTGCTAAAGCCTGTCTATCAGTCGGGCAGTACCATATATGTTCCTGTTGATGCGGCGGAAAAATCTCTTCGCAAGGCTACTTCCCGGGACGAGGCCAACGAATTAATCAGGTCTATCCCCGATATCCCTCTTATTCCGCTGGCAGATGAAAAGACATTGGAACGCACCTACAAGGAATACATGCACGAGGGAAGCTGTGAGGCCTGGATTAAGCTGATCAAAACCATTTATTTACGGAAGGAAAAACGCATTCTAAAGGGGTGTAAGATCACTGCTGTAGACAGCCGCTATTTCAAGCTTGCAGAAGATTTTCTCTATGGTGAGCTTTCCGTTGCACTTGGAATTTCCCGGGATGATGTTCGCGATTACATCAAAACTTCCATTGATGAGCATCCTGCAGCCGCAAGGTAAAATTTTTCTTGCGCCATATGAAATATCTGTTTATAATAGCATCATAATATCTATTAGCAACACGATAGAGGGGAGTAACCGGCATTTACCTGTAAATGCATTTTCGGCGTCAGTACGAAGAGTTCACGGCTCATCCGCTGAAAATTGAAATGGTAAGACCTTTATTGCAGCCTTTTAACTGCAATAAGGGTCTTTTTTTATACTTCAATTTTAAAGCGCCTCTCTCCTTCATCGGGTTTTCATCAAGGAGGTATCTGCATGGAATTTTTAGTCACAGGGATCTTATCTATCACATGGAAGCAGATCATTATGTATCTGATCGGCCTTGCGCTTATTTATCTCGCCATTAAGAAGGAATACGAGCCCTCTCTTCTTCTCCCTATCGGCTTTGGCTCTATTTTGGTTAACCTGCCTGGCAGCGGTGCATTGAACCAGTACATAGCCGGAATCGGAGAGACCAACGGGATCATCGAATGGCTCTTTTCCGTAGGAATTGAGGCCTCGGAAGCCCTTCCCATTCTCCTTTTTATCGGGATCGGAGCAATGATTGATTTTGGTCCTCTTCTTTCACGCCCCATTCTCTTTTTATTTGGTGCAGCAGCACAGTTCGGCATTTTTGCTGCCCTGTTATTTGCCGTCATTCTGGGCTTTGACCTAAACAATGCCGCATCAATTGCTATTATCGGCGCTGCTGACGGCCCCACCTCTATTCTGGTATCCCAGATACTCCATTCGGATTATATCGGTGCAATTGCCGTGGCCGCCTACTCCTACATGGCACTGGTTCCCATTATCCAGCCCTTTGCCATTCGTCTTGTCACCACCAAAAAAGAGCGCTGTATCCGTATGGCTTATAATCCGGGGCAGGTATCCAAGGGGGTCCGCATTGCTTTTCCTATCGTAAGCACCTTTATTGTAGGTCTTATCGCCCCTTCCTCCATTGCTCTGGTAGGCTTCCTTATGTTCGGCAACCTTCTGAGAGAATGCGGAGTCCTTAACACACTTTCGGAAACCGCACAAAATATTCTTTCTAATTTAATTACACTGCTTCTTGGAATCACAATTTCCTTCAGCATGCAGGCAGATTCCTTTGTCAGAACAGATACACTGCTTATCATGGCAATCGGGTTGTTTGCTTTTGTATTTGATACCATCGGCGGCGTGCTATTTGCCAAAATTTTAAATTTGTTTTTGCATCAGAAAATCAATCCTATGATCGGCGGCGCCGGGATTTCCGCTTTTCCCATGTCCTCCCGGGTCGTACAAAAAATGGCTCTTAAGGAGGATCCCGGCAATGTACTCATTATGCAGGCAGCCGGTGCAAATGTTTCCGGTCAGATTGCTTCTGTTATTGCCGGCGGTCTGATCATACAGCTTGTCAGCCTCTACCATTAAATCACATACCTTAAAATCTATAACAGCTTTTATGCGGAAAGGATCACATATGACATCAAACATTTTAATCGCACTTAAAATTATGCTCCAGGGCATGTTCGGTATTTTTGTTTCCATTCTTTTGATCATGCTGGTAATCAGCATGATCCAGCACTTTTTTCACAAGAAGGAATAGCTAAAAGGCTATTCCTTTTCCTGTATTGGGGCGCATGGCACACCACGCCCCATCCAACGCAAAAATCAGTATCAGCACAATGCATAGCGCCCCTCTCCATTTGTCCGGAAGCTTTTCATAGAACTTTTCATACCATGGGAGAAACAGGCAGATTAGCAGTGTTCCCCCAATTCCGAACGTCATTACCCCTAACAGGCAGATTCGCCCGTTCAGATTCAAAAAGTGCCCACTGTAATCCCACCATCTAATTCCCCACTTACGCTCCAGGAAAAAGCTGGTAAGATACTCAAGCACTCCGCAGACCAGCGCTGAACCACCAAACACTATAAAAGGATTGCTTCTATGCCTTTGAAAAAGAAAGAACAGCAAAAGCCCTCCCACGCCGTAAATAGGCAGGTAAGGGCCTTTATATACACCTCTGTTAATAAAGCTATGCTCCGTGAAAAGAAACAGCAATACCTCCCAAAGCCATCCGGTAAAGGAAAGCAGGAAAAACAGCAGCGCATAATAATCAAATTTAGGATTCCATTTTACTTTCTTCATACCTACAGGTTGCCCCGCCTATATGAAAATTATTAAAAAACATCTTAAGTTGCAGATATTTCTTCCGCAGCGCCCTGCTCCGCCTTCTCAGAATTTTCTTGTTCCATAGCTTTTTTCACAGCAATCTTCTTCCATTTCCCCTGAAGATAACGTGACGCATTAAACACTCCGGCAACCAGCCAGGTAAGCGCTGTTGCCAGCCAAACACCCCATACACCGATCATCGGGATCATGGTAAGAGGTTTTGCAAAGCAGATACGGCCAAGCATTTCCACAATTCCGTTAGCAAAGGCAAATACGGCATCTCCGGCACCGTTTAAAAGGCCTCTGGTTACATAAATGGTTCCAAGGAACAGATAGAACCAGCTGGTAATTTTAAGCGCCTGTGCGCCGAAAGCAATAACCTCCTCCTCGCTGACAAACAGCTTCATAATCGTTTCTCCGCCAAACTTCGCCAAAGGAATCATTACCAATGAAAAGACAGCCATTATCATGAGACCTTTACGATATCCCTGACGGACTCTGTCAATCTTGCCCGCACCGATATTCTGCCCGGTATAAGTAGACATTGCCATGCCAAGAGAATTGTAAGGCTGCTGTACTAACTGTTCAATCCTGCTGGTTGCGGTAAATGCTGCTACCACAACGGAACCAAAGGTATTGACCACGCTCTGGAGCGCCACACAGGAAATTGCAATCAGTGAGGTTTGGAATGCCAACGGCACACCCATTCTGGTACACTGCCAGATAATTTCAAAATCGGGCCTGCGCAGCTCCTTGTCAATTTTGAAGAATGGATTTTTCACTGCCGCAAAAACAAGACTTCCTACGCCGGAAAGCAATTGGGAAATAATCGTTGCGATGCCTGCACCTGCCACACCCATTCCAAAGGTCTTCACAAACAAAAGATCCAGTATAATATTCAAAATACTTGCCACAATCAGAAAATACAACGGCGTTTTGGAATCTCCAACCGCACGAAGAATGGCGGAAATACAATTGTAAAGCGCCACTGCTAGAACACCTGCGCACATGATCTGCATGTAAAGTACCGCATCATCCAAAATATTCTCAGGAGTATTTAAGAAAATCAAAACAGGCCGGGAAAGCAAAACTCCCAACGCTCCCATTACCGTTCCTACCACCAGCATAATATATGCCGCATTGGCAATCGCCTTTTTAACATAGTCATGGTTTCCGGCACCAAAGTGCTGGGAAATAACAACTCCCGTTCCGTTTGACATGCCGCCGCAAAGAGAAAAGAAAAGGAAATTCAAAGAACCGGTAGCTCCTACTGCCGCCAGCGCATCGGCTCCCACAACCTGACCTACAATCATGGAATCTACCATATTGTAAAGCTGTTGGAACACGTTCCCTACCACCATGGGAAGCATAAATGTCAAAAGTAATCCGGTAGGCTTTCCTACCGTCATATCCTTTACGTAAGATGTTTTCATAATAGTTTCTCCTCAAAAACAGTACTTTATATGCTTTTTATATCATACTGTTCTTGCAGGAACTATAATAAACCGCTCTGATTTTTGTCAAATTATCTTCTTTCTTAATAGAGGAAACGTATAAAAGACCCGTCCATATTATGTCTCAAATAAAGACAGCTGTGTATACTGCTCCGGGAACTCCTGCAGGTAACGAAAACAGGCATCCAAATCGCATATGATATTATTTTCCCTGCATCTGCTTTTAAAAATTCTCATCAGCTCCCTGCTTCTTTCACTTGGAATTTCATAGGAATAACCGAATTTTTGCCGGTATCTTTCTTTCATACCCGGAAAATGCCGGTCTAATGCGGCATAAAAATACTCTCTGTCTCCCTCCCGCAAAGTCATCCCCATTCCAAAGCAGACAATCCCGCGAACTTTTGCCGAAATGCAATAATCCAATATTCCTTCTATATTTTCATTGGTATCATTGATAAAGGGCAAAATCGGCGAAAGCCATACCACGGTAGGAATTCCGTTTTCCCTGAAAATCTGCAATGCTTCATAGCGTTTTCTTGTGGTGCAGACATTGGGCTCTAATATTTTGCATAGCTCTTCGTCATAGGTCGTCAAGGTCATCTGCACCACACATTTGGCCTTCTGATTAATGCTCTTTAAAAGCTCCAGATCCCGTAAAATCCTGTCCGACTTCGTTTGAATGGCAAGTCCAAAGCCGTAATGGTCAATAATTTCCAGGCATCTTCTGGTCAACCCCAGCTGCTCTTCACAGTGCATGTAAGGATCACACATGGCTCCCGTGCCGATCATGCACTTTTTCCGTTTGGACCGCAGAGCCTTTTCAAGCAGAAAAGGAGCATTCTGCTTCACCTCGATATCCTCAAAATCATGGTTAATCTGATAGCATCTGCTGCGGCTGTCACAGTAAATGCACCCATGGGTGCAGCCCCGGTACAAGTTCATCCCATTATGAGCCGATAAAATTCCTTTCGCATCTACAAAGTGCACTTTTATTCCTCCGGTGTTTGTAACTTTTGTTTTTATATTATTATAAAGCGCCTAATATGACAACTGTATGTCATATTAGGCGCTATCAGGAAGTAACAGTTCAGTCTTTACACCGCCCTGGATATGCCAGGAATCCTATTCTTTCACTTAAAAAGCTGCATTCAGTTCCACCGGAAACAACTCAAAATATCTTTCTGCTACCTGCTCCCAGTTATATTCCGGTGCAAATTCCTCTGCTATTTCACAAATCGGCATGATCCTATCCGGTTTCTCCTCCAACTCCTCAGCTATCTCCTCCGGTGTTTTGTTCTTTGCCAGCTTTTTGCAGACCTGTCTAATGAGTACATTCATTTCCCCTTCTATCTTGCCATCATGCTTGGCATAGTACAGCTCTTCCCACCTCTGCATATATCTGACTCCCTTCCTCTCCAGCGTCCTGATCCTTCTTATATTCTCATGGATTGTTTTAATTCTCTTACTTTCTGTCCTTTCCGCTCTCTCATCCGTAGAGGCAGTGATATATTCCATGAAATCCAGAAACTCCTTGGAAAAATCTTCTTTATTTAGTCCCCTGGTGTTAATAAACACTCTCACCGCTCCGTCTTCCAACTTTAAATCGGGACATTCCTTACAGACTCCCTCAAAGGTGTATCGGTAAAGCCCTCTTCCGAAAATATCAAAAGGTGCTATCAGAATAAAGCAGCTGTCATTGAGACGATTAAAATCGGCACATCCCGGCTCTAAAAGAGATACATCCAGCTGTGCCTGATAATACCGGCTTCTCTTTAGCAGATTTCCGGTGTTTCTCTGCTGCATTTCCGTATAATAGACCTTTCCTTCCAGATCCATACTTACCACATCCAGCCTGATCTGCCGAAGCTCCGGTGATACCCTTAACTCCTTCTCCGTTTCAGGCTTTTCCAAAAGCTCTACTTCATTTTCCAGCAGAATACTGACAACTGCCTGATAGGTTTCCCTATCCTCCATGGCCTCATCAAAGAGAAACTTGTCTACCAGATTTAAATTCTCCAGTTTCGTAATTACATTATTTGCCATACCTTTCCTCCTTTCGCAGGAAAACAGTTATGGCAAATATATTCCGGCAGACCCTTTATACCGGCTGCCTTCTTTAGCGCTCCGCACTCTCAATCTGTTTCCTGCTTATTTATCATTGTTGGATTTAAAAGCAGGATTTCAAAAAATGAGAACAGACATGTCCTGTAAGACGCAGCAGTGCTGCCCGGTAAGCTTTCGCTTATAGAAATCATATGCTTTGTGTTTATTATAGCATATCAAGTTCTTAATTACAAGTTATTTTATTCTTTTTATTGTTAATCCGGCGGATTGAAACGATTATTTTATAAAATACTTTTTCAGCAAACGACATCCATGTGCATATACCGTTATGCTAAGCTTGCTGCAAGTATCAAAAAAATATCCCCTACCGGTCATTGCATCCACAAGAACAATCACGCTTGCCCTGTCTATTCTTGCGGGCATCACTGACTCGCGGACAAACATATTCTTGGACAGCTCCTTTACCGTCTCCATATCCTCCCGGGTAACCTGATCCTTATAAAGCACCAAAAGCAAACAGGTACATTTATTCTCCTCGGCAATCTGGTCAAAGCGCTGAAATTCCGTATCCACTGTTTCCGATATATTCCCCGAAGCAAAGGCAATGTCCACACATTTCACATAATAGCATATGATATCCTTGGAAAAGGTAAATACATTCCCCCTAAAATACCCGTTTTGAAGCTCCTTAAACCTGCGGGCTGTAAGTATCTTTTGCACACGGTACCTGCTCATATCCTGTATTTCCGATAACGGAACTGCGCTGTACTTTTTGTCCTTGTCCGCCATATCATGATAAATGGCATCCCCGTAGATATGAAAGATCAGCACAATACTGATAATATCACAGGCAAAGAAACCGATAATCCCTATCCAGATCCATGGAATATTCCCGTCCCCCAGTTTCTCCATCCTATCGCAAAATATTATAAATGCAAAGCTTCCTAAAAACAGCAGCAGTGCAGCTATCATGGTCAAGATTACCTGCAATTTGCTTTTAACTTTTTTTCCCATCCTCATTCCCTCATCTATAGGTAAATTGTTCTAACACTCTTTATACATCGCCATAATAGTTAGGCATAGGCGTTTCAGGATATTGCCCAAGCATGTTAAGCACATAGGGCCATTTGCCCGTATCCTCCACAAGAAACCCGTAAATCACTCCCATATGCCGGTGCCAGTGCCTGAATTGTCCCAAGATCAAACGAAACCTGCTCATATCACAGCCCTCCGGGTTTTGGGAAAGCTCATCATCCTCCAATCCGGCAGTATAGCCCTGTATCTTATCCCTGATCCGAAAAAAGTAATTTTCCATTTGACTTCTTTCTATCCGCTCCTCCTCAGGAATAACGTTCAAATCTGCCAGGGTTTCCGTATGAAAATCAGGATTTTCATACGTGGGATCGCAGGGATTTATGTACCATCTGTCCATGGAATACAAGGTATGATAAAGGTACTTCCACATGGGAATACCGTCATATCGCTTATTCCACAGCTCATCGGGAATACATTTCATAAGATTTTCCGTTTCCCATAAAGCCCGGTCTGTCAAATAGCGTATATCGTCACATAAGGTCATATCTTGTCCCTCCTTTATGCATTTTCCCTTTCCTGTCCATTTTTTATTGTATCATTTCATGTTCCTTTTTCCCACATAATCTTTGCAATTATATTCCTCATCTTTATAGTTGACTTAGTCAACATTTCTATTTATAATTGATGACAAAGTCAACGTTTAAAGTTATGGAGGGATTTAAAGCATGAATAAAATTGATATGATAACTGAAATAAGAGGATTTAATCGCTTTTACACGGAAATTCTGGGTTTACTGGATCAATATATTCTGGATTCGGGATATTCCCTTACTGAAGCACGGGTTTTATTTGAAATCAGCAAAACAGAATGTTGCACAGCAAATCAGTTGTGCTCTACACTGGATATTGACCGCAGCTATATGAGCAGAATGATCAGTAAATTTGAGAAAAAGGGATTGCTGCGCAGACAGACAAATGATACTGACAACCGCAATATTGAGATACATTTGACAAAGGAAGGACTTGCTGTTTTCCATGAATTAAATGACCGTTCCAACAAACAAGTAGAGGAATTAATTTCCAAATTGGAAGATCAGGATTGTGAAGCACTATTAAATGCCATACGGGCAGTAAAAAAATATTTTTCCATTGCAACGAAAAACATTACCATTCGCCCTTATCAGGAAACGGATATCACCTATGTGATAGACCGGCAGTTATCCTTATATGAAGCGGAACGGCAATTCACATCAGAAATATGGAAAAATTACCTTACGCAGGGCGTACTGTCTCTCGTTGATCGATTTGATTCCGAAAAAGACTGTATGTTTATTCTGGAGTGCGACGGTCACGCAGCCGGCTGCATTGCCATCACTCATGTGGAAGAAAACATTGCACAATTGCGCTATTTCTTTTTGGAACCGGAATTAAGAGGGTTGGGAGCCGGTACCAGGCTGCTTAATATGGCGCTGGATTTTTGCCGTGAAAAGAAATATTCCCATGTGCTTTTATGGACCGTAAGTGCACAGGAATCCGCAAGAATGCTGTATCAAAAGGCAGGCTTTACCATAACCGAAACCGAGGAAAATAACAACTGGGGTTCTCCGGTGCTGGAAGAAAAATGGGAAATGGACTTATGATCCATTTCCCTCATTTCTTACATATCCTTAAACGATATGATCTGTTCTTTTGCATTCACCTGCACACAGGTGCCATAAGGCAACACCGTTCTTGGCAGCGCATGCCCGAAATTCACATTATAAAGGATGGGTAGCCCGGGATTATCCACCACCTCTTTATATATCAGTTTGTATTCCTCATAAAACTGTTCATCCTGTGGTTTTCCTACAATGATTCCGCTTACTGCATCAAATACACCCTTTGCTCTTAAAGCCTCCAGCTCTTTTCTTACCAGCTCCGGTTCCGGCTTTTCCTCGCTGGTTTCTACAAAAAGGATCTTCCCTTTCCACTCATCCAAAGACGGAAAAATATGATACCTCTCACAAATCTCCCGCTGATCCGCATATCGGGCAGATGACAATATATCATACAAGCTTTCTAAGCATCCGCCCAGCAGTTCTCCCCGGAACCGTTCCGGTCCCTGAAGAAGCTCAAATCCATGACCTTCCCGATGCGTCACACGTTCTGTTCCAACTGCCGCTTTCGAAAAATCTCTGCGTTCCTCATACCAAACCTTACTTGGTCTGATATCCTTTTGTATATTCTCCTCCAGATAGCTCAAAAACGCTTCTTTGGTATAAGGCAGCATTTCACCTGCAATCTCTCCCAAATCACATATAAAATTAGGACCATAAAATGTCTGCATTCCCAATCTGTAAAACATCAAATGATTAATTGTTGTGTCCGAAAAACCTGTGAAAAGCTTCGGCGTGTCATGAACCGCCTGAGTAAATTCATAATCCTCCATCAGGTAGGGCAAAGTACGATATGTATCGTCTCCTCCGATTGCACAGATGATTCCTTTGATCTCATTATCTAAAAAGGCCGCTTTCAAATCCTCCGCTCTCTTTTCAGGATGATCCTTTAAAAATGCAATTCCTTTCAGCGCATTAGGCATGAAAACCGGCTCCAGTCCAAGCTCCCTTAAACGCCTGACTCCAATCTCTATATTATGGCTGCAAAAGTCCTCACCCAGCATCCCGCTGGACAAGCTGACTATTGCAACCCGATCTCCTTTTTTTAATTTAGGCGGTATTAACATAGATTTCCTCCTTGACAATTAAAGCATTAATCTGTAAATATTTGCCACATCCTCCTCATTAAGAGAAGCAAAGCCGCCAATTATTCCGTTTCCGCCATTTCCATAGCATGCAGTGTGTGCCATAGCCGGGATATCCTTCTCCTTAGCTCCCAATTCCTCAAAATTGCCGGGCATTCCAATGGACTTTAAAAAGCGGCGAAAGGCATCAATCCCTGCCTTAGCTGTTACCTCAGGATGCGCAAAATCCATTTCACAGCCCCATACTCTCACTGCCACCTGTGCAAACCGCATCACATCATGGTGCATATTATAAGTCATCCATGCAGGAAATACCACCGCAAGTCCTGCTCCGTGTGCACAGTCATAAACCGCAGACAGCTCATGCTCAATTCCATGGCTCGCCCAGTCCTGCGCTCTCCCTACACCGCAGCAATTATTGTGCGCCAGCATACCTGCCCACATAATATTGGCTCTTGCCTCATAATTGTCAGGATCGGCAATTACTCTGGGCGCCTCGTGAATCATGGTAAGCAGCAGCCCTTCAATAACACGGTCCGTCACCTCAACCTCCTTGGTTGTTGTGAAATATCTCTCGAAAAGGTGCGCCATAATATCGGTCACACCTGCAGCCGTCTGATATGCCGGCAATGTCTGTGTAAGCGCTGGATTTAAAATCGAAAACTTAGGGCGCAGCGCCTCACCACCGGCACCTCTTTTCAGCATTCCCTCCTCCTTGGTAATAACAGAGTCCGGACTTCCCTCACTTCCTGCTGCCGCAATGGTAAGCACCGTTCCCACCGGAAGCGCCTTTTCCACCGGCTTTCCCTGATAATAATCCCAGAAGTCGCCGTCATAGACAGCTCCCGCTGCAATCGCTTTGGCAGAATCAATGGTACTTCCGCCGCCCACTGCCAAAACAAAATCAATTTGATTTTCCTTACAAACAGAAATTCCCTGATATACAAGCCCGCTTCTGGGGTTGGGCTTTACGCCTCCTAATTCCAGGTAAGTGATTCCCTCTGCCTCCAAAGATGACTTTACCCGGTCAAGCAGTCCGGAACGCACCACGCTGCCTCCGCCGTAATGAATAAGCACCCTGCTTCCTCCAAAACGCTTCACATATTTTCCGGCTTCCTTCTCCTGATCCTTACCAAATACAAAATAAGTGGGACTGTAAAATGTAAAATTGTTCATACTGTAACCCTGCTCCTCTCATCTAATCTCTTTGCTTGTTAATTGTTGCAAATGCTTCATACCGTCATTATAATATTGCCGGAGTATTCATGGAAGAAAATTTCTCGCCAAAAGTATAATAAATCAATAAAAACCGTCTCCCTACACTCTATAAAATCGTTTATAGCATCGAAACAAGCAAAGCCACTGAATATACAGCGTGACACCGTCCTCAAATGCAGGAGGCAGTCCCGCCTGCTTCAATGCCGTCTTCACCTGCCTTGAGGTAAGCAGCCCCCGCTTACCGCAAATACCATATTTCATGGAATGTTCAATGAATTGTCTGAAGGGAAGATAGTCTCTTTCGTCCAGATCCGGCACCTGTTTTTGTGAGAAATGCAGCAAAACGGAATCCACCGCCGGCATAGGATGAAAATCCTCTCTGCGAAAATGATACCGGATTTCCATATTCCACCTTACCTTAAGCAGCAGCGATTTGCTGTTTTCTCTGGGAAGCCCCATAAATCTCTTGGCGGCGCCCTTCTCCATAATAAGCCAGATGTCCGAGGGCGGATTTGACGCACTTGTAAGCTTTTCAATAATCTGCGTGGTAATAAAATAGGGAATATTGGCAAAAACCTTATAGTCCCCTTTTGCAGGAAGAGAATATTTCAGGAAATCACCATGAATTAATTTTAAATTGGACATGGAAGACAGCTTTGCCCCTGTGCTTTCAAAAAACTTTCGGTCAATTTCCACGGAATAAACAAATCCTCCCTTATGGCAGAGAGCCCTGGTCAGATGTCCCTTTCCCGTGCCGATTTCCAGAACGGTATCGCTTTTGCCGATATTACTGAGGTTTACAATTTTTTGAATCAGCTGCCTGTTAGTTATGAAATTTTGAGAATCGGATATATGTTTCGTATAGTCATACTTTTGTGGTCTGCCTTTTTGCATCATGTGCCTCCTTTGTTTGCCGCTTGCGCTTTTCCGCTACGATTACAGCGTTTTCTTACCAAAAAAGAGCTGCTCAGCAGCAACTCTCTTCCCGCTGCCGTTCGAGCCCTTTCCTGTCACATAAAAAAAGCAGGCCACACTCATGAAAATGAGCATTTCCTGCAAAAATATGCGACAAGACAAACAAAAAAGCAACACATGACAGAATGTGAACTCTGCCACATCCTGTTATGTCACCGCATGATAATTGTATCCGCACGCAAAAAAGAACTGCCACCACTTTTCGGGCAATCTTCCATTCCGCAAAAACCCATTTAACATGAGATTATGAATCTGCTTTTTATCGCTCCTGAAAACGAATGCGAGCACAATGGATACAAATTAACACACGTAAGCCACCTTTCCTATCAATTGAACTAAGCATATCATGAAGATTACGGCTTGTCAATTTGCAAACACATGATTAAATTCAGATGCACTACACACAAAAAACAGACAAAAGCAAGCCTGCTCTTATCTGTTTATTTTCTGCATTTTCTTTATAATGGACTGCCAATACATTCTGTCCTTTAAAACTCGGACAACCGTAATTGTGGACTCTTCTACGATAAAAGATATCTGCGCACTATATTCTATCAATTTCCTCCCATGCCTCTTCGATGGTATAAACCTCACCTTTTTTCATGCTTGTAATTCCCTTGGCAAGCTCATTGTATAATGCGCCTATGGCATTTTTTTCAGAGTATTCCGTTTCCATAATATTATTACTAATCGTTTGTATTACCGGTGCCATAGTATCACTTCCCTTCAGTATTTGACTATATTATACCATATAGAGTTTGCATATCAACAAATTTTTATACTTTGCAAACACCGGTAGCATGCAATCCTGTTTTTTGATATAATAGCGTCACATACAACGGCTGTAGGAAGTACGGCAAACAAATTAATTTTACATAATGACACTAAGAAACAGAGGGAAAGCGATGTATAACTTATCTGCATATCTTAAAACCATTGATGACGTAATTGAAAAGGGTCCCTACGAGGACACATGGCAGTCGCTGTCTGCCTACCGGGTCCCCGAATGGTACAGATCAGCCAAATTCGGTATCTTCATTCATTGGGGCGTATTCAGCATTCCCGCCTTCCAAAATGAATGGTATCCGAGAAATATGTATATGAAGGACACCGTGGAATATCAGCATCATATTGAAACTTACGGAAAGCATACCGAATTTGGATATAAGGATTTCATTCCCCTGTTTAAGGCCGAAAATTTTCATCCTGAGGAGTGGGCAGAGCTCTTTGCAAAGGCCGGTGCAAGGTATGTTGTTCCCGTGGCGGAGCACCATGACGGTTTTCAATTATACGACAGTGAAATTTCTCATTGGAACTCCTGTGAAAAGGGGCCCTGCCGGGATATTCTGGGAGAAATCAAAAACTGTTGTAATGCCAAAAACATAAAGATCGGCACATCCTCACACCGTGCGGAACACTGGTTCTATATGGGCTGCGGTAAGGAGTTTGACAGTGATATCAAGGAGCCTCTTAAACGGGGCGACCTCTACTGGCCCTCCATGCCTGCCGGGGAGTTTCATGATATATTCAGCACCCCCGCTCCTTCCGAGGAATATCTGCAGGACTGGCTTGTAAGAACCTGTGAAATCGTTGATAAATATCAGCCGAGGATCCTCTATTTTGACTGGTGGATTCAACACAGCGCCTTTAAGCCCTATCTGAAAAAATTTGCCGCATATTACTATAATCGCGCTGCCGAACAAGGCTATGACGCTGTTATCACCTACAAGCATGATGCCTTTATGTTTGGAACCGCAGTGCCTGATGTGGAAAGAGGACAGTTTGCTGACCGAAAACCGTTTTTCTGGCAGACCGACACCTCTGTGGCCTTAAATTCATGGGGCTATACGGAGGACAACTGCTACCGTCCTGCCAGCGATATTGTCTGTGATCTGGTAGATATTGTCAGCAAAAACGGCTGTCTCTTGTTAAATGTAGGTCCCAAGGCTGACGGTACCATCCCCAAAGAAGACAGGGATATTCTGTTAGATATTGGAAAATGGCTGGAGATAAACGGCGAGGCTGTCTATGACACAGACCTGTGGCGAAAATCAGGGGAAGGCCCCACACAGGTTTTGGAAGGACAGTTTACAGACAGTATTAAGAAAAACTTCACTCCGCAGGACATTCGTTTTACCACGGCAAATGGATATTTATATGCTGCTGCACTGAAAGCAAGCAGGGACGGTAAGTACCTTATTACCTCTCTGGACATGCAGGATGCTTCCCACCGTGATAATTTCTGCGGTATCATAAGAGACGTAAAGGTACTTGGCTGTGACAAGCAGCCCAAGTGGGAAAGACGGCAGGATGGACTGCATATTGAAACCGCATATGACAGCGGTGATTATCCGATTGTGTTTAAGATTACCATCGACTGAAAAACCCGAAAAAGAGCTGCTCTGGGCAGCTCTTTTTGGATACTTTCCTTTTTCTAATATCTATTTTTATCCTTTCCCATAAAATGCTTCTATTGCATTCGCAAAGTATTCTGACATTCCCTTTCCGAATTCATGATCGTTTCGGTCTGCTGCCTCTGCGTTGGTTCGGTACAGGATCATCAGATTTTTAAGCATGTTCGGATCATCCTTCACCTGCAAAAACTCTTTCATAACAGACTCCAGCTCCCCGATAAGCGACTTTACCGAAAAATCTGACACAGGAACATTCTGCTCCTTCTGCCTGTATATCTTTCGGTATATTTCCTCAATCCGATTACTGTACGCTTTCCCAATTCTTGACTGGCCGGTTTGCACCATAAATTCTCTTACCAGCTCTTTATCACCGTACCATTCCACCATCTTCGCAAAATGCTCCTGCGTTTTGGGCTTTCCTGCGTTGGTGATATATTGCTGCTTATATTCCTCCATGCTTCCAAATTTGGAGGCAAGTATCTGCAGCTGGTCTTCCGAATACATTGATGCAATGTCCTCAAACATCTCTTCCAGTTCCGTTTTACTGAAAATACTAAAATCCATCTTGTTCTCTCCTTTCAGAATGTCGTCAATGCCGGATATCAGACGTTCCAAACGCTCCTTTTTAAGCTCCAGCATTTTTCTTTGACCTGCTAAAATCTGCTTTTTATCAAGAGAAGGATTCTCCATGATGGCTTTGATTTCCTTTAAGGGCATATCAAATTCCCGGAAAAACAAAATCTGCTGTAATGCCTCCAGGGCTTTATCGTCATAAAGCCGGTATCCCGCCTCACTTATTTCTGTAGGTGTAAACAGCCCGATTTCATCATAATAGTGCAACGTGCGCACGCTGATACCTGTCATTTCAGAGACTTCTTTTACCGTTCTCATCCGGGTAACCTCCTGTTTTCTTGATAAAATCAAGCTTAGGCTATGACGTTCCGTGAGAGTCAAGACTATTTTTATTGATTTTGCCGTTCTTTTGTGAAAAGTTCCGCAACAAGCATAGGAAAGGGGCCCCTCGGCAAACTGAAATTTTCACTTGACTAAACTAATTAGATTCCCAACTCTATAGTAAATATTTCTTCGACTGGAAACGTAACTTTTACCAATCCTATTGATACAAATTTACCAATTATTTTTTTAAAGTCATGAAGCAATAAGTCACTTGCCCTAAAGAAAGCATCCTCATTATCCTCTCGAGTAAGTGCAATAGTACAATGTTGATAATAAAATTTTATAAAGCAAAAATTCTATTGTCAACATTGTACTGGGACTAGCCGTCGCGCCAGCGACTTGGTACAATATAAAATGGTTTGGTATTCGCCTTGCTCGTGTAAATCGTAATTCCGACAATCCAAATCAAGATAAATTCTTTTTGTCCTGTATAATTATCATAGGGCAATCAAAAAGCGAGGAAACAGAAAATGGGAGAATGGGAAAGATTAGTGCAGATAATTGTAGAGTATGTAGACGAGTGCATAAAAAAGCGAGATGATGAAGCAGTAACGCTTTCCTGCCTTGCTCAAAAGCTGAACTATTCTGAATTTTATATTTCCCGTAAATTCAGAGAGATCTCGGGCATGCATTTTCGTGACTACCTACGGCAGCGCACGCTTGCTTTTGCGTTAAAGGAAGTTCGGGATACCTCGAGGAGCCTTCTGGAGATTGCGCTCGGCTACGGCTTTTCCAGTCACGAAGCCTTTTCCCGTTCTTTTAAGGAAGCCTATGGTATAACACCCGGGGAGTACCGCAGTAATCCCGTTCCCGTTGTCCTTCGCACTATTATCAAGCCTTATGATTGCTACTTAATAAGTATTGGAGGAATAGGTATGGCAAATACCGAAAACGAAATAAAAGTATATTTTGTGACGATTCCTGCGCACAAGTTTCTTCACATTAGAAATTATGAAAGCAGCAGTTACTGGGAGTTCTGGGAAAAACAAAGCAAAATCCCGGGACAGGACTGCGCTACGATCTGCGGTCTGCTTGACAGTATCAAAGGAAAGCTGGACGATGAAGGCGGTACTGAGGCAAACAGCGGAAGCGGTCAGATCATGGCATTTATAAACGAGCCTACTGGCAGGGTCAACGGTTGGAACATTCCACAGGCTGAGAGCTATGGAGTAAGACTTCCAGCTGATTACTCCGGAGAGATCCCCGGGCAGATGCAGATAATGGACGTCCCCGAGGGCGAGTATATCGTATTTGAGCATGGTCCGTTCAACTATCAGGATCAGAATTGCAATGTCGAGGAAAAAATTGAGGAAGCGATGAGGAATTTTGATTATTCCGCATCAGGCTATTGCCTTGACACTACGCAGGGCAGAGTGTTCTATTTCTATCATGACCCCGAACGTTTCTGGAAGTATGTAAGACCTGTCAAAAAGCTGTAAGCTGTAAAAATGGTATTTATTTAATGCCGGTTGCCTACCCTCCTTGCGATGGGGGAACATAATAAACATCTGACAATGAAAAAACATATGGAAAAACGGAGGCATTTTTATGAATGTTGAGATCAGAAAATTAAAACCGGAAGATGCTCAGGCTTATGTGAATTTCTTTGACACTACCCCTCATGACGACCATAATCCGGATAACACCTGCTATTGCGTGTACTGGTGCAGTGCAGACCACCGCACACTGGAACGCCCTGACAGAGAGCAGCGGAGAAAAATGGCGCTTGAATATGTACAAAACGGTATCATCAAGGGATATGTCGCATTGGCAGACAATAAGATCATAGGCTGGTGCAATGCAAACACGAAAGCAGATTGCCTCAACTGCGCAGGAATTTTGTATGCAATACAAGAAATGCAGAGGGCGGTATCCTCCGCAGAGGAAAAAGTAAAAGCCATATACAACAGGAGCAACTTCTTCATGAGGAAGTACACAAAAGGCAAGCAAAACTTGATATGCTCAATGAGATTAAGCAAGAGCTAAAGGGCGTAGAAAATTTCTCCATCGAATCTATCGGTGATATAGCTTATGTGATGGAAAACAAAAAGAAAATGAAACAGCTACATGCTATCCTGCTGATTACAGGTCTTCCTATCAACATAATTCAGTGGACATCTATTATTCTCTGGATTTTCACAGGAATATGGTGGCTTTTTGCTCTTTGGGTTCTGATAGCCATTTCATATGCAATTTGGGTCACAAAATTCTATTTCAAAAGAGTTGCGTATATCTGTCCACAGTGCCATGAGGTTTTTAAACCTAAACTAAAAGAGGCTATTTTTGCAAGGCACACTCCCACGCTTAGAAAACTGACATGTACCTGTTGTGGGTATAAAGGCTTTTGCGTGGAAACCTATGGAGAGGAGAAAAAAAGAATGGATAAATTTATGGAAGAGGCAATCGTACTTTGTGGCTCGTTATTGCAATTATCGGCATGGAGTTTATCGGTCCGATCCTATACTTCCTGCTTGGCAAGAAGGATTGACATGGATGTACTGACGATATAAAACCTAAAAAAGAACTTTGGCAGTAAGGAAGTGCTTTGCGGGCTTGATATGTCTGTGCCCGAACACAGCATCTTCGGTTTTATCAGAAAAAACGGCGCAGGAAAAACAACCACAATGAAAGCAATCCTTGGATATGAAAGTCACGCTTGCAGAACACAAATTGGATTTTTTATGTATACTGCCGCATGGTAGTACCATAGCGGCGGTTTTTCGTGCCTATCGGCTGTCTCTGTCAAAGGATTTCTTCCTCTGTCTCGGCTGGTTTCGCGCTCTGCCCTCTGCCTGAGAGCAGACGGGGCGTATGAAGCGACGAGTACGGTAGGGATTATGTGTAGGGCGGCAAAGCCGAAAGATGTGCAGGAACTTCTCGGACACTCCGATGTCAGTACCACAATGAACATTTACGCTCATTCCACAAGGGAAGTGAAGCGTACTTTCGCAAGGCTGCTGGATAAAGTGGTCGACGGAGAATAAACAGTTGCCCTTGTTTCAGCTCGTAAGGGCAAAAACAAGGGCAAGCAAATAAGGTTTGAATGAAAAACAGGCGTGAAGCCTTGAAAAATCAATGGTTTTTGGAGATTGAATAGTTAAATTGAAACTTTACGCATTCAACCAGTTAATAATTTCTTCCTCTGATTTTACAAGTGCAGCCATACATTCCTTCTTATGTTTTCCAAAACTTTTATAAATAATTCCAATTAATGGTATCATTTGATACAACCTTTTTTCTCGATTTCTATTGGGCATCATTCCTGTTAAATGGCTTACATTCGGATAAACAATCACTTTAACATCCCGATTATAGTTTTTGTTTTCAAGATACTCTTTCATCACATTTACAGAATATTCAGCAGGCCAAGCTTCGTCTGCTCCGCCTGCTATGAGCAACACTCTTGCATTTGTCTTTTCAATCTGAAGCTGCGCTTTCTGCTCCCTGTCTTTATCCTGATAAGCGTCATAATAAGCAACCCACATTCCCATTACCTTATGTTCCGCAGCTGGATGTTTCTGATATTTTGATGCTTTCACTTTAGAAAAATCTGCCGAAACAAATGGAATATCTGTTCCACGCCATGTAGCTACGCTGTGTCCGGTCATATGCTTCTTATCCTTTGTCGTTCCCTCGAAAGGCACATGCGTTGGAGATACCATAATCACATTTTCAATTCCGCCAACATACTGAGCGGTAAGTACAGCAAAGATAGATCCCATAGACTGCCCATAGGTACTAATATGCTGAATATTCTTTACACCATGCAGATATTTCACTGCATTTTCAAACATTTCCAACGGACATCTGTCAGGTGAATCCGGTATTCCTTCTGCACCAAACAAAGACACGGCCAAACCCATGTAACCATAATCCGCAAATCTTTCTGCAATCTTAATGCTGGGAAGAATACTCTGCTCTCCGCCCATTATCACAAGTACGGCTTTGTCACTTCCCCCACTTGGTTCTGCCAGATGCCCAACAAAACCATGTTCTTTCAAATTAAAATCTTCGTAAATCAAAACATTTCACCTATCCTTACAAATACCAATTCGACTCTCTGATTATAGCATGCAATATCCTCTTTTTCTACACTAATGAAAAGTAATGTATAAGCGTGATGTTGTTATGTCTTGTATATCATGCCTTTATTTACCGCTTTACAACTCAATTCCGTACCACTTCACTTTCCAGCCCTGCTGCGTTTTGATCATTTCTATATCCAGATACGCCAATGCCCCATCCGTCTGCGTAAGTCCGCTAAACTCATAGAAAACATTGCAGCTGACGCCAACGGGAACATCCCTCTCAGGCAGACCTCCGATATAGGTTTCTTTAATCTGCTCTGCCTGCTCCGGATAGGAATACATATCTATGGTATCGGCAAAGTCCTCTGCCAGATACAAGCGAAGCGTCTCCACATCATTTTGAAAATAGGCTGATGCAAATTCCTTCACTGCTCTTGTCATCTCTGCCGCATCTTCGGAAAGGGCCCCACTGTCTGCCTCCTGCATCCCGTTTACTGCCGGATCAAGGCTGATTGCTTCACGATCCTCAAAATACATACGGTCAAAGGCCACACCGCAATGCTTATACAAACCGTTTAGCCCGAAATCCTCCTCAAAAAGATAGACCTTCTGCGCCTCGCCGCCTTCTCTTGGAACGCGCACCAAATATGTTTCTTTTACACTGTTTCCTTCCATATCGCTGCCAATTCTCCGGCTTTTCAACACATAAATATATTCGACATCATAATTAACAAGCTGCAGCTCTGCCCATTCTCTGCCTTCTCTTGCATAAATCTTCCTGGCATTTTTCGTTTCATAATCTATATACCAGATCTCTCCGTTTTCCTCGGCAGCATAATAAAGTCCTGTTTCCGTTACTATCATGGGATATCCGGCTGCGTCACACAAATATTCGTAGGTGCCATCCTCCCCTTCAAGGTATATGCTTCTTAACAGTTCGTCCTTATATTGACTGACCACCTGCCTGCCGTTTAACATTTTTTTACAGGAAGCCACATCCATTACAGCCCGATATCTCTTCCCCGTTTCCTCTACCAAATCCCAGTATTCCTCCGTATCGGCTCCTGCCTGCATCTTTTGCAGCTCCAGCTCCATGTAGTCATTGTATTCCCGATAGAGAAAGTCATCCGCTGCCGCATCCAGTCCGCGCACAATCTGTCCCTCTTCATCCAGTTCAAATCCAATTCTCTGCTCATAGCCGCTTGACACATACAGCTTATCCTCATAAACAGATATGCTATACAAGGCGTCAAACCGCTGGCTGAACGCTGCAAGCACATCCTCTGTCTCATGCGTATCCAACTGCATCCGGTAAATGGTTGCGGCCTCCTCCTCTCCTCTTGTTACAGCGCCGCAAAAATACAGGACATCCTGATAAATCTCCATGCCTCTGCGAAGAGAATAGGTATTTTCATAAACAAGCTCCTCCTTATCCTCACCTTCCCTCATGCAATAGATGCCGTCTTCTCTGGCTATATAAATATCATTTTCATAGCAGCGAATCATTTCATTATATTCATGATTGTAATCAAAAGCTTTTTCCTCTATTTCTTCCCCCGGCTGATCTGTGCTGTCCGTTTCTGCCTTGTCCGTCTCATCCTCCGTCCTTACGTCCTCCGCATCTATTCTCTCCGGCTGATAGCCGCAAGAGACCACAACGCTCAATATCAAAACAAGCACCCCTGTTACCGCTATACTTATAATTCCTTTTTTCTTCCTTCCTCCATCCAGCATATAATCAATCCGCTTCTTCATCCGATTTTTACTTTCCAGAAAACCGGTGGAAAAGGTTGACATGTCCTTCCTGTTTCCGGCAAAGGAGAGCATCATCCTTGCATAAGCCTCCCTCTCTTGCGCATCACGCTCCAAAAGAACACTTCCGTCACAGGCAAGCTCCATGTCATAGAAAAACTGCTTTTTCATGAAATGCACAGTGGGATTAAACCAGTTAAGGCAGCACACGATTGTCATAAAGAACTTCAATGCAATATCCTTCCTTTGATAGTGGCAAAGCTCATGTGCCATAATCAACTCAAGCTCTTCCTCCGTCCACTGCTTATGGCATGCCGGAAATACCAGCTTGGGGCTGAAAACTCCTATCAGCATGGGACTGGAAACACTTCTGCTCTGATAAAAGGGAATGCTTCCTTTTCCTGTAAATTTTCTTTCCAATGCAACGATTTGTTTCCTGAAATTGATATCAGTAACAGGGCGCAGATTTTCTCTGCATTTCAGACCAAAAAGCAAATAGTGAAAAATATGATATATCAGGCATATACCAATCCCTAAAATCCAAATCCTTACCAGAATATCGGAATAAGCAAATTCTCCTCCGGCTTCTGTTCTCCCGGATGCTGCTTCCGTATTCCATAGAGGATAGGCATTTTCCCTGGGATTAACATCATCTGCCGGTATAGCATTTTGCAGCGTACCGATCTGACCGGCGTTTCCCTGATTATACTGCCCCTCCTGATAATAAACCATAGGGTCTGCCTGAAGCATGCTGCCATTGCCGTTTTCATTATCCATATCTAAGGCTGCTTCCGCTAAATCGGTATCTTGCACGGCACTCTCCTCCTGCGCAAAGCCCGGAATATTAAACAGCCTTATTTCCGTAAAGGGCAGAGAAAAATTGTAAGGAATTAACAGCCTGACTGCCAACAGGAGCCATGCAAGCTTCATCCACGCCGCACCATATCTTTTACGAAGCTTGTCCGCAAGGAAGCATAAAATCAAAATAATGACAGCTGCCGCAATATTGATTTCAAGCACATTAAAAAATATTCCCCTCATCTTACTGTTCCTTCCGCTTCTCGCTGATATAGTCCTCCAGCTCCTTCAATTCCTCCTCGGACAAGCTGTCCCCGTCATACAGTGCCGCCAGAAAGTTTTTGGCTGAATTTTGATACAGGCGTTTTAATATGTTTCTGCTTTCTGCCTGCATATAACTATCCCTGTCAATCAACGGCATATATACATTATTCCTGCCCTCCTTCCGTACTTCAAGGTAGCCTTTTTCCTGAAGCCGGGAAAGAAAAGAAAGAATTGTTGTCGGTGACAGCTTTCTCCCCTTATCCATTAATTCTTCAATTTCAAATCTTGTTACAGGCTTATTCAAATCCCAAATAATCATCATAATTTCCAGTTCCGAATCCGGTAACCGCTTCATCTTGTACCCCGCCTTTCTAAATTTATTTAAAAATGTTCGGCAAATGTAGAATATATTTTCATTCTACACTTGCCGAACATATATGTCAATCACTTTTATCTACAAAGAATACCGCTCCGCCAAAAAGCGGAGCCGTTCAAAACCCTCTCTAAATCTCTTCCTTAAAATGATATTGTACAGCAGGATAATCTCCCTTCATGATCGGCAGCGTATAACCGCCATACATCAGTCCTGCCCCCACATATTTGTTTCCGCTGCCCATTTCCCTGTAAACCGTTTCCGGCTTTAATCCCTTCAGCCGCACATGGATAGGCGTCGGATTGGCCTGCGGCGATATCACCACTACATTTAACAGAGCCTCCCGCCCGTCCTTGTCTGCAAACTCCCATGCCGTGAAATATCGATCCTCCATGGCATCGGACAAGCGATAATAGTCTCCCTTTTGAATCAGTTCATACAGGGATTTAAAGGTTTCTATTTGTTCTTTGATTTCTGTCTTTTCTTCCCCGGAGAGCTGTGTCAGGTCCAGTTCGTATCCAAAGGTGCCGGACATTGCCACGATCCCCCTGGTGTTAAGAGGTGTCCTCCGCCTCCGCTGCAGCTTTCAAAAAGTACATCCGGGAAGCTCTGGGTGAGCCGTTCCAAAAGGGAATAAACCCCCAGCATATACCGGTGCCGTACTTCTCCCTGCCGTTCAAAGGGCAGGGCATTGCTATAAACATCTGCCATATGCCTGTTCATATCCCACTTAACATACTCGATATGATTTTCCGATAACAGCTTATACAGACAATCAAAAAGATAATCCTGTACCTCTATACGTCCCATATCCAGTACCAGCATTTCAATTCCCAGCTCTTTTGCCTGACCGGCAATCTCCAAGAGCTTATCGGTATTGAAATCAAAATAAGTGGCTTCCCAATTATTGATTAAGATAGGGCGCCTTTCATCCTTATATCTGCCTCTTACGATATTTCGGCGGATAAAATCCGTATACTGTCTGCTCAGCCCTGTAAAACCCTGATCCGCAAATCCAAGGAGCACCTCCGGTATATTCCTGAGGAATATTATCCAGTGAAAAGTCCCTGCGCTCCTGCAAATGATAAGGATTGGGAGAGAAGCCGCAATCCGAATAAAACTGCATATAATCCATGGGGCAGCTTCCCACTAAGGCACCGTAATACAGATGAAGAAGATACCCGTTTTCATCGATTTGCATCTGATACGTTGTGTGATCTGTGTTCAGCCCAATGATTCTTCTTTCCTGTTCAAAATATATGCCCATATATTAATCTCCTTTTGCATCAGCATTATCAGCCGGACTCTGACCTTCTGCTTTTAACTGCGCTGTCCTTTTATCCAATAGAAATCATGCCCCGGAATAGGAATATCTTTCACTTCCATTTTCTCACCTGTCAGCATATTCTCAAAAGTACCGCTCTCCTGCATCCATGCCGTTTCCTCCTGATTGCTGAAATTGAATATTCCCAAAAAGATTTCCCCATCCTTCTCTCTCATAATGCAGAGGATGGTATTCCGGCCTGAAAAAGGGTATCTTTATTTCCAGCGATACCCATGCCAATGTTTTCTTAAATCTTCTGGTGAGCCAAATGAATGAGCAGAAAAAAAGAAAACCGGTACCCTTAAAGGAACCGGTTCATAAGGTGGTCACGCCGATTTTGCTGCGGCGGGAAACCACTGAAAGATCATTCTCTTCCTAAATATAAAAGCGCAGGATGCTGATCCTGCGCTTTTAAAGCCTTAGCCCTCAATAGCGATTCTCTTAGGGCTTTCAATTGCCTTTTCGTCCTTCTTAGGAATACTCAGCTTCAATAAGCCATCCTCGAATTTTGCCTTGATGTCTTCCTCCCTGACTCCGCTGCCTACATAGAAGCTTCTGGAGCAGCTTCCATAGTAACGCTCTCTTCGGATGAAGTTACCGTTCTTGTCATCCTCATCCTTGTCAAGTCCCTTCTCGGCTCTGATGGTCAGATAACCGTTCTTTAAGTCGGCAGAAATTTCTTCTTTCTTAAATCCGGGCAAATCAACAGCTACCTCATAGCTGCCTTCCTTCTCCTTCACATCGGTCTTCATCACATTTATTCCATGCTTGCCATACAGGGGATTTCGTTTTCCGAAAAATTCGTCCTCAAAAGGGAAATTCATCATCTCATCAAATAAGTTTTCATTAAAGATACTGGGCATCATCATAAGTCATTCCTCCATTCTCGCTAATATACAAATTATGTGCTTTTTCATTTTTGTTTATGCAAGTGAAACCTTTTTGTTCCTCTTGTTATATTTGTAATATAACACTTATTATTAGCACTGTCAACATTTGAGTGCTAATTTCACAGAAAGTTCACAAAATCAATTATATATATAGCTGTATCCCAGTTCTCATCATTATCCTTTTGAGGAAACACTGATGTCCAGAACCGTCCAGTCATCAATGCCCGCATCATATTGTTTCCCGCAGTATGGACAGTTTCGATACTTTGTAGCATCAAAGCTTCCGCCGCACCCGTGGCAGGATACCTTGACAATGGAAAAGTCTGGCTGAACCTTCCACTTTGCATTATGCTTCATATGTAAGTTTACCACTTCACTTTTCGGTTTGATTTTGGTGCCGTTAAAATACATATTTTTCATATATACCTTAAGCTTCACCACAACATACCCGTCAACCTTTTCTATCTTTTCAACCCCCAGGCCTCCCCGGTATTCCATATCAACAATATTCTCCAGAGAAGGATCAAGCCCCTTTCCTTCATACTGGGCATATTCCGCCGGATTATCCGCATATATGATCATCCGCATCAGAGATAATGCTTTTCCTTCAAAATAATCATAGCTGAATGCCGGATCGAATTTTTGTAATTCGGCAGTAATCTTTGCTTTTGCACCGGCCATGCCTACCATAACCGGAATGGATTCACCTGCCCGCAAAATAATCGGTGAGAAAAGCAGTCCTAATATAAAAGTACCCAAATACATCGTCGGTATAATTTCACTGGCCTTGTAATGCTCCAGAATATTACTGTCACCTGTACTTAAGCATACAAATAACAAAAGCGTTAAAACGGTTGCAAATATAAAGCACCATTTAAGCAGTTTTAATAATTTCCTCAAACCAAATTTCTTTACCGGCAGATTGTCTAAAATATAGAAGTTAGTCACCTTAGGATACAGCTGCGACATCAAAAAATGGGTACCGCAATAAGCACAGCCTTCGTCCTCCAAGGCAGCTATTTGGGTTATATTGCCGCAATTCGGACAGACATAAGTTTCATTTCTCCAGTCCTTATTCTCATGCTGCGGCTGCTTAATCAATTGAAATATTGAGATTTCCCTTGTTTCACGAAAAATTTCTTTGTTGTTATGGTTATATGATATTTTCTCTTTTCCCAGAACACAATTTAGCCTTTTATTATATCCATTCAGCAAACTGTAAATGGCATAATCCCCGACCCGCTGCACATTCCCTTCAATACTATAGTCTACAGTTCGCTGAATGCCCTTTTTCTGAAGCCTGTGTTCCTGCATATCCAGATACGCACGGATATTCCAGTCCCCTAATTCCGGTTCCTTTCCGGTGCGGGACCACTCCCCTAACTGCTCCGTAAATGCTCTAAACAATTCTTTTTCATTCATATGTAACTATTCCCCTTATCGTAAGTCATCCGCTGCCCCGAATGTCGGTTCACCTCTAAACTGCGGTTATTCTTATAGTAGCATTTTCTCAAAACGGACACAACTTTAACTGTTAATTCTTAATCTGCCTGCCCTCATGATCCATATGGTACTTATCCTTATAAATCAGTTCCGATATGGGCACAAAGGTATATCCCTCGTTTTTCAGCTTGGCAATCAGCATATCCAGCGCCTGCGCTGTGTATTTTGCCCCATTGTGGCATAGAATTATCGAACCATTTCCAAGGTGCTTATGTTCCGTTACCGTCTTAATGATAGCGTCCACCCCATAATCCTTCCAATCCAGAGAATCCACATCCCATTGAATTGTATAGTATCCGCAGTCCTTTGCCACGTTCACCACCGCATTGTCATAATCTCCGTAGGGTGGTCTGAACAGGAACATTTCATATCCGGTCAGCTCCTGCACCTTCTGATGAACGGCCATCAGCTCTTCCTTTTTTTCTTCATCGGAAAGCTGACTCATATTTTTGTGGTTTTCGCTGTGATTGCCCAAGTCATGGCCTGCTGCCAAAATCGCCTTTACATCATCAGGATAGCTTTCCACCCAGCCGCCGGTCATGAAAAAGGTTACTTTTACATTATGTTTATCCAAAATCTCCAGAATTTTGGCGGTATCCTCATTTCCCCAGGCGGCGTCAAAGGACAGGGCAATTTTCTTTTCATCGGTATCAACACAATAGATCGGAAGCTCTCTTCCGTTTACGCTGCTGCTTACTGTTACATTTTCATCCACTACCGTAAACACTCCCCTGCAAACCGCCAAAGCCGCTATTGCCAAAGCTCCGTACTTGACAGTGAGAATTAAATTCTGACGCATGTAGGAATCTCTGCTTTGCCCGGATTCCTGCGCAGGGTACAGCCGCCTCCAAAAAGGCTCTGAAGACCCTTTCAGCTTTCTTCCGCTCTTTTCTCCGCTCTTTTTGCGCCGCCACTTTTCTATGTATTCTTTCATAAACAAACACCCGCCATAACTGTTATTACAGCCTATGCCGGGTAATGTTCGTCCTATGTGTAGAGCTTTGCTCCAACATTCTTTCATATTTCCTATTCGATGCCTTATCTCCGCCTATCCCATCACAATCATCGACACAAGCGGAATAGTCACAACGGACAAAATCGTAGTAAGCGCCACTCCCTTAGACGCCATTTCATAATCTCCGTCGTACTGCTGAGCCAGCATGGCTGTCATGCTTCCCACTGGCGTTGCCAGCATAACCATGCATACCCCGCAGATCATCTCATTGCTCACAAACCGCTTGATAATCAGCACTCCCACGATGGGAATGACCAGAAGCTTAATGACCGAAAATACCAGCAACTTCACGTCAGTGAACAGCTTTTTCAAATCAATGGTTGCCAGCGAAGCGCCGATCACCATCATACTTAAAGGAGCAGTAAGATTGCTCAGATGCGTAATAGTACTTCCCAGCATGGCCGGAATCGGAACCTGAAACAAATACACAATTATTGTCACAATACAGGCAATCACACCGGCGTTTAATATCCTGCCAAGCAGCAAACCGATCCGGGACTTGTCCTTTTCCTCTGAAACCGCTTTCTCATCCTCTTTCCTGATAGACATGGAGGCAACTCCATAGGTGTAGATTAATATATTATAAGGGATGGTGAACAACGCCGCATAAAGCAGAGCACTGCTTCCATAAAGGGCTGATATCACCGGAAACCCCATGAAGCCAATATTGGAAAAGATGGTCATTGCCTTGTAAACGCCATGACTTTTCTTTTCAATATTAAGCGCCCATGGAAGAAGCTGGGCAATCAAAATAAGTACCAGATAGATTGCCAAAATAATTACCACCGTAAGTAAAAGCTCTCTTCCCTTGATCCTTTCCTCACCCATACATCCGGTAAGAACCATCGCAGGGTTTGCAATATTCACCACAATAGCCGACAGCTTTTTGCTTACCTCGTCCGTAATAATATTTTTCTTATAACACAGGTACCCTATTCCCATTAACAAAAAGAGCACCACCATCTGTTCCAGCAACAGCATTTTCTTCTCGCCTCATTCTTCTTTATGATAATGAAACAGTATTACCTTTTCCCATAACAGTAAATCCGGGCATTTAATTTCCCCTTTTTGCTGATCCCTGTTTCACCGGCAAACTCAAATTTTCCATATCCTCTTACACTTACCGTCTCGCCCGCCTTAAGAAGCTGACTGTTGTTTTCACAAAGCCTGCCTCCCACAAAAATTTTCTTTTGACGGAATAATTCCACCGCCTCGCTTCGTGAAAGGCGGTACACCTTTGCAACCACACCATCGATTCTCGCCGAGGCAATCTGGATTTGCATTTCCTGAATATCCTTTTCCGTCAACGCAGGAGCCTCCTCTGCCTCTTCACACATCACAGTGGTATGCTTGACCCTGGTCAGATTTTCCTTAATATATTCTGCCATGCTGCCCGTGCAAAAAAGCCAGGCTGTCTTTTCCCTCAAAAGAATATCTCCCAGGGTATCCCTTTCTATTCCCAGATTCATCAATGCGCCCAGATAGTCCCTGTGCGTCAGCGCATCCGCAAACTTCTCGGCAAGAGGACTGATTTTCAGACATACAATGGGAAAGGGCTCCTCATAGCCAAGTAATTCCTCACTTCCAAACCGGATCATCACCCGCTCTGCAAGCTCGCTTCCTCCCCATACTGTGTGGGGAACATAGGAAAGCTCTCTTTCTATCTCATAAAAGCATGCCGCATCCGCAAGTCCCAAAAAGCCTGTAAATGTATATTGATTATTCTGATAGCACTTTTGCGCCAGTTCACTGAAACGCTTCTTTAACAGTTCATCCGCTTCCATAGCCCTTAAACCTCACACGGCTATAATCATATCACATATCATGCCGTTTGGCTTTAGTCATTTTTAATAAATGAATAATATTATAATAAGAAACATATGATTAATTTTAGGGAATGCACATTTCTATGTCACAATTTCCCTTTACAATAAATACATTAACAAGGATAGGAGGTCATCAAATGCAGAAAATTTCAACTAGACAGAAACACCTGTCCCCTACGGAAGACAAACAGCCCAAAGCATCCGCTCTAAGTGCGGAAGAGACCTGGAAGAAATATTCTACCTTCCACGATTCCTTTGCCGAGCTGCTCTCTTATGAAAGCAGCCGCAAAACCAATTCTGATTTCTGGCAGTTAAACTATATTTGAAACTATGTTATAATAGATAAAACTTAGCTTAAATGCTGCATATTGCAAGGAGGTCAGATATGAACCTGTCAGACGCCGTCAAAAGCATTATCCGCCCTCACGAGGAGGATAAGCTTACACCTCTTACAACCATATGGGGAGAACAGCTTGATTGCACTTCTCCCCTTCCCGAATATCCCCGCCCTCAGCTTAAGAGAAGCAATTATACCAGCCTTAACGGTTTCTGGGACTACGCCATTACCAAAGGCAGCACCCCTCCTTCAGACTATGAGGGGCAGATTCTGGTTCCCTTTTCCCCCGAAAGCTCTCTTTCAGGCGTAAACAGACAGCTTCTTCCAGGCTGGGCGCTCTGGTACCGGACATCCCTGCCCGACGAGAAATGCATTCTGCCAAAGGGAATGCGGCTGATCCTTCATTTCGGAGCTGTAGATTACAGCGCCCGGGTCTATATAAACGGCCAACACGCCGCCTCGCATCAGGGCGGCTATCTTCCCTTTGATGTTGATATCACAGATTATTTAAAGCCTGCCGGGAACGAGCTCACCCTTAGAGTGGAGGATTCTACAGGCGCAAATGATGAAGCTAAGGGGAAGCAGACACTTAAGCGGGGCGGAATTTTTTACACTGCTCAAAGCGGTATCTGGCAAACCGTATGGATGGAGCAGGTTCCCCTTTCCCACATTGAGCATATCCTGTTTGATACCGATTATGACAACCGGAAAGTAACGGTTCATATTCAGGCTGCAGCAGGCCGTGATTTGCCCCACCTGTCCGTTTCTCTTTTGGATCACGGCAAGGAAATTGCTTCCGGCTCCCTGCAGCTGACTCCGCCTTTTTCAGATACCCCCCGGAAAGAATCAGAGACCCTTCACTCCTTATCCGCATCCCTTGCGCTTACCATACCCACAGAGCATTTTCATTCCTGGAGCCCGGAGGATCCTTTTCTTTATGATGCAGAGCTTTTCTTCGGTGAGGATCATGTAACCAGCTACTTTGCCATGCGGCTTTTCTCCGTAGAAAAACAGACCCAGGGTGCGCTAAAGGGAAAGCCGATGTTTTGCCTTAATCACAAGCCATACTTTTTAATGGGAGTTTTAGATCAGGGCTATTGGCCGGACGGTCTGTATACAGCTCCCTCGGACGAAGCGCTGATCTACGATATTCGTACTATGAAATCCCTTGGCTTTAACATGCTTCGAAAACATATTAAAGTAGAGTGTGCCAGATGGTATTACCACTGCGACAGGCTGGGAATGATTGTGTGCCAGGATATTGTCAATGGCGGCAGCAAATATCATATGCCTGTAATCAGTTACCTGCCCACTCTGTCTCCCTTTCTGGCTTCACACCTTAAGGATTCTCATTATTCCATGCTTTCCCGCAAGAATCAGGAGGCAAGGCTGATCTGGGAAAAGGAATGCGCCGATACGGTCACCTACTTAAGCTTTTTCCCCTCTATTGCCATTTGGGTTCCTTTCAATGAAGGCTGGGGACAGTTTGATACCGTTCGCATCACTGACATGATCCGCAGACTTGATCCTTCCAGACCCATTGATTCAGCCAGCGGTTGGTTTGACCAGAACTGCGGAGATTTCATCAGCGTACACAATTACTTCCGCCCGCTTTCCGTACCTATAAGGAAATGGGAAGGCCGTGCCTTTTTCCTGTCCGAATACGGCGGCTATGCATGCCATTTAAAGGGGCATACCAGCGTAGAGAGAGTTTTCGGCTACAAACGCTTTGGCACACTCGAAGAATTTCAGAAAGCCTATCATGACCTTATTCAAAAATCCCTGCTTCCACTTAAGGAGCAGGGACTTAGCGGCGCTGTCTATACACAGCTTTCTGATGTAGAAGAGGAAGTAAACGGACTTCTGACCTATGACCGCAAAATCAATAAACTGATGCCTTAAATCAGCCGCGGACAGCTACCTCTTCATTATTAAATATTTTCTGCAGCCTTTTCCGCACATGGATATAGGCAGGTATAAGGAAAATATCTGCAAATATCCATGCCAGCGGACTGGCAAAGCATGCTCCGATAAATCCCAATCTTGGAACTAAAACCAAACCCGCCAGAGTTCTTGCCACCATTTCAAACACACCTGCCAGAATGGCAAAGGTGGAAAATCCCATTCCCTGAATCAGAAATCTTATGATATTCACAAGCGCCAGCGGAATAAAGAATGCACTGTTAACAATCAGGAAGGTTCTTGCATTTTCCAGCATCTGTCCTCCGCCTTCGTCAACAAACAAAGAAGCCAGATCAGCGCCGAAGAAATACATAATTACAAATGCAACCAGAGAATAGATTGTACCCAGGATCACACAATCCTTAAGCCCTTTCCCCACCCGGTCAAGATTTTTGGCGCCCACATTCTGTCCTCCGTAGGTAGCCATAGTAGATCCCATGGCATCAAAAGGACAGCAGAAGAACATGCTTACCTTGCTTCCCGCTGTCACGGAAGCAACCGCCAAAGAGCCCAGCCCATTCACCGCAGTCTGAAGGATTACCGACCCAATCGCAGTGATGGAATATTGCAGTCCCATAGGGATACCCATACCGCACAGCATTTTCATATATCCCACATCAATTTTCCACTCTTGTCCTGTAATATGCAAAATCTCAAATTTCTTTATTAGATATATAAGACACAGAATACCTGAAACCAGCTGTGAAACCACTGTTGCCACCGCTGCGCCTGCCACTCCCATATGGAAGCACAAGATACAGAGCAGATCCAGACCAATATTCATAAAGGAGGACAAGGTCAGAAATACCAGAGGCGTTTTGCTGTCTCCCATAGAACGGATAATACCGGAAAGGATATTGTAAAGATATGTAGCCGGTATTCCCATAAATATAATCAATATATAACTATAGGAATCCTGAAAAATATCCTCCGGTGTATTCATCCACATCAAAATATTCCTGCACAGTAGGCAGACTGCTATCGTCATTACGGCTGCAAAGGCAATGGAAAGCCATACACAGTTTGCAACTACCCTGCGCATTCCCGAATAATCCTTTGCCCCGAATTTATGCGCTACCGGGATTGCAAATCCGCTGCAGACACCCATGCAGAAGCCTACTATCATAAAATTGATCGATCCTGTAGCTCCCACACCTGCTAATGCCTGCATGCCAAGAAAACGTCCTACAATCACTGTATCCACTACGTTATAGAACTGCTGAAACAAAAATCCAAATAGCAGCGGAATAGAAAATCCCAAAATCAGCTTCATGGGTGATCCCACTGTCATGTCCTTTGTCGTATCCTTTGCCATCTCGTTTTCCTCCAATCAATCAGACGAAACACACATTGCTCACATAAAAACTGCGTGATTAAAACTCATCATAGAGTATAATCACGCAGTTCCATAATTGATAGAATAAATATTTCCAAAAAAGGTATATTCCTCTTTTATCCTAACATCTATGCATGTTCACTGTTTATGCCGGCTTATGCAAAAGGATTTTCGGATTTGTAAAGCATTCCCTTAGGCTGATTGAAGCCGATCTCATCCAGCTCAACACCGATATACTTAAATACCTCAAACAGAGCCTTTCCGTAGTGGCCGAACGCAACCGCACCATGATGAGGATAATTACCCTCGATCAGAACATGACGGTAGAAGCGTCCCATTTCAGGAATAGCGAACACACCGATACCACCAAAGGACTTGGTAGCTACAGGAAGAACCTCTCCGTGTGCAATGTATGCGCGAAGCTTGTTATCAGCTGTAGACTGGAGACGATAGAAGGTAATATCACCAGGTACAATGTCACCTTCCAATGTTCCGTTGGTAACCTCTACAGGAAGGGATCTTGCCATAATCATCTGGTTCTTCATGCTGCAGAATGCCAGTTTCTTGGAGCAGGTATTTCCACAGTGGAATCCCATAAAGGTATCCTGATGAGTATAATTAAATTTGCCTTTAATGGACTCTTCATACATATCAGCGGGAACACTGTTGTTGATGTCAAGCAGGGTTACGATATCGTTACTTACCGCTGTACCGATGAACTCGCTTAAGCATCCGTAAATATCAACCTCGCAGGATACAGGGATGCCCATACCTGTAAGACGGCTGTTTACATAACAAGGTACGAATCCAAACTGTGTCTGGAATGCAGGCCAGCACTTGCCGGCAATTGCAACATACTCACGATACCCCTTGTGAGCCTCAACCCAGTCAAGAAGTGTAAGCTCATACTGGGCCAACTTGCTTAAGATTTCAGGCTTCTGGTTGCCCTCACCAAGCTCTTCTTCCATTTCCTTCACCTTAGCAGGAATTCTCTCGTCACCTTCATGCTTATTGAATGCTTCAAACAAATCAAGCTCAGAGTTCTCTTCGATTTCAACACCCAGATTGTAAAGCTGCTTAATAGGAGCATTACATGCAAGGAAGTTTAACGGTCTTGGACCGAAGCTGATGATCTTCAGGCTCTTTAATCCTACGATTGCTCTCGCAATAGGAACAAACTCATTAATCATATCAGCGCACTCTGCAGCTGTTCCAACCGGATATTCAGGGATGTATGCCTTAATATTGCGAAGCTTTAAATTGTAGCTTGCATTCAGCATACCGCAGTATGCATCTCCACGTCCTCCGATCAGGTCATTCTGTGATTCCTCTGCTGCTGCAACGAACATAGCCGGTCCGTCAAAATGCTTGGCAAGAAGTGTTTCGGAAATCTCAGGACCAAAGTTTCCAAGATAAACGCAAAGAGCATTACATCCTTCCTTCTTAATATCCTCCAGTGCCTGAACCATGTGGATCTCACTTTCCACAATACAGATAGGGCATTCATAGATATCCGCAGCATCATATTTAGCCTTGTATGCCTCTACCAATGCTTTTCTTCTGTTAACGGACAGAGACTCCGGGAAGCAGTCACGGCTTACCGCAACAATTCCGATTTTCACCTTGGGTAAATTATTCATTTTTCAATCCTCCTGTTATGAATAAAATAATTTTTTGTTATTCGTTGATACAAAGATTCCTGCCCACCAGTCCCATAGGGCTTCCTTCCGGCAGGCCTCCTTCGGGATGTCCGAGAAGCCACTTATTCTTGGCAGTCAAATGACCGTCCTCACCGCCCTGATGCTCCTTATCCAGATCCAGATTGGTTCCCCTGGGAAGAACAATTGCTACCTTAAAGCCTGCGCCGTCTACCCCGCAGGGTGCATAATGCAGTGTGGTTGCATAGACTTCAACAGCGGTTCCCTTAGGTACCAGAAATGCCTCTACCAATGAAGTATCATAAGTGAAATCATCCGTAATATCCTGCTGGCTCCCCAACATCAAAATAGCATCCGTAGCCGCTACATTGATTTCAGAGCTTCTGTGGTACTCAAGTGCATTCAACATAGAGTTATGTCCGTTGCAGTAACCGATCTGAATGGGCAGTTCTCCGTAGGTCTTGTCCGTAAGCTCCTTCATTACCGGAAGCGCTTCTAACGCTTCAAGTCCCGGAACATACTCTACTCCCTCGGGAAGGGGGGTAGCTTCCTCCATAACTGCTATCAGTTCAGAAAAGTCAACATCCTTCACAATCTTCCCGTACTTCCTGAAACGATCATCCGTAACACTGTAAACCTTCATACCTTTCTTCCTTTCTTATATTATATTTAGTGCTGTATTGTTATTTAATAATGTCAAACAAAGGCTTGCATGCAGGATAGATTTCCTTAAACTGCTGATATCTGGTTTCATACTTCGCTACCAGTTCAGGCTCCGGCTCTACCGTATCAATAATCTTAACGATCTTAGCTGCTGCCGCCTCCACACTTTCATATTCACCGCAGGCTACCGCTGCCAGCATTGCGCCGCCAAGTGCCGGACCCTCTTCACTTTCAATCACATCTACCTTAAGATTTAAGATATTGGCAATCATTCTTTTCCAGAGAGGGCTCTTTGCGCCGCCGCCGCAGATTTTGGTTCTCTCAAGCTTAATTCCAAGAGATTTGGCAACCTCAAGGGAATCGCGAAGTGCAAATGCAACACCCTCCAAAACAGCCTGGGTCATATCGGCTCTTGAGGTATCCATGGTCATACCGATAAAGGTTCCTCTGGCGTTAGGATTGTTGTGGGGCGATCTTTCTCCCATCAGATAAGGCAGGAAGTATACGTGATTTTCACCCAACCTGGTAATATCCTTCTGCTCTGCCGCATACTGATCGGTTCCGATGATCTCTTCCATCCACCACTTATTGCAGGACGCTGCACTGAGCATACAGCCCATCAGGTGATAATTACCGTCCGCATGGGCAAAAGCATGAAGCGCATTGTACTTATCTACTCCGAATTTCTTAGAAGAGATAAAGATGGTTCCGCTGGTACCGAGAGATATATTACACATGCCCTCTCCTACCGTTCCGGTTCCTACGGCTGCTGCCGCATTGTCCCCTGCGCCTACCGCTACCTTGACGGTTTCGGGAATGCCAAGCTCCTTGGCAATTTCCTGGGTTACATTGCCCACGCACTCATAGCTCTCGAAAAGCTTAGGAAGCATATCCATGGTAATTCCACAGATATCACACATTTCCTTGGACCAGCAGCGGTTCTTAACGTCTAAAAGCAGCATACCGGAAGCATCCGAAACGTCTGTACAGTGAACTCCCGTCAGCTTATAGGCAATATAATCCTTTGGAAGCATAATTTTGGCAATCCTGGCAAAATTCTCCGGCTCCTTGTTCTTCACCCACAAAATCTTGGGAGCGGTAAAACCGGTAAATGATATATTGGCGGTATACTGGGAAAGCTTATCCTTTCCGATCACATTATTTAAATAGTCACATTCCTCAAAGGTTCTTCCGTCATTCCACAAAAGTGCAGGCCGGATTACCTGATCGTCCTTATCCAAAATAACAAGCCCGTGCATCTGGCCTCCGAAACTGATACCTGCGATCTGGCTCTTGTCAGCCTCTGCGATCAGTTCCTTAATTCCTTCCATGGTCTGTGTAAACCAATCCTCTGGCTTTTGCTCAGACCATCCCGGATTGGGAAAATAAATGGGGTACTCTCTGGATACGATCTTCTGAATCTGACCCTCTCCATTCATCAAAAGCAGCTTTACAGCGCTTGTACCCAAATCAACACCTATGTATAACATGATAACCCTCCTTTTTTTGAGATAAGAAAGCCTTCCCAAGTCTCTCTTATCTTATTATAGTAAATTTTCTTTACGATCTCAACTAAATTCCATACTCCACGGTTAAATCCTTAAAGGACGCATATCCCTGCCCTGTACCCTCCGCATAAATACCGTAAGTACATCCGATAAAGCCGCCTGTTTGCTCCGCACTCATAAAACCTGCCGAAAGCTTCACAGGAAGTTCTTCTCCCCAAAGGGCAAAGGAAATCCTCTGTTCCCCGCCGCTTATCTCTAATGCCATCCAGTCATTGTCCTTTGAAAATGACTTAAGAGACCTTTGAAAAAGCATATAATCCTGCCCCTTCTCACGCTTTGAGATCGTTACATAAAGCTCTTCTTCCTGTCTTCCTATTAAAAGCTTTATATAATTATTATCATCATACAGATAGAGAAGACCTGCTCCCGCATCCACCGGCAGCTTCCCTGACACCTGTACCGAAATACGAAAGCTTCGATCCTGCTGCCGGAGCCCCAGATAGGATATTACCCCTTCTGTATCTTCCGGGCGTCCCTTGGAGCATTTAAGCGCACATTCCCTTTCTCCCGTCACCTTAAAAGTGTCCTCATCAGGATGCCTGAAAAACATAAACCGCTTATCCAGGGGGGTAGAAAATTTCATTTCCATCCTGCTTTCAAAGGCAGGATGTGCATTCTCACTCCACTGATTATTTTGACCGTATTGGTCACTTATATCTGCAGCCGGCTGCTGCCACAATACCTTTCCTTCTCCCGGATTTACCACCGGCCATCCCTCTTCCCATTCCACTCTGGCAAGAAAGGTTTCCCGTCCCAGCTCTGCCGCTCCGTTTAAAGGCCTTGTCCCAAGCATCACCAGATACCATTCTCCTTCCGGCGTATCCACCAGATCACCATGACCGATATTCTGAATAGGATAATTCCGGCCCAAATGTCTGTGCGTAAGGAGAGGATTGCATTTATAATTTTCGTAAGGGCCTGTAAGCGCTTTGCTTCTGGCCACACAGATGCTGTGCTCAAAGCTGGTTCCCATCTCCGCACAGGTGATATAATAATACTCACCGATCCTGTACAGATGAGGTCCTTCCACCCAGCAGGCATCCTTCATAGCACCGTCATATAAGGAATAATCCTTACCCACAAGTTCTCCCTTAGCAAGGTCAAGCTCCTGCAGCCAAACCTCACAGTCACCGTAAAATCTGGCGTTTTTCTTTTGCCTCTGTCCGACGTAATAGCATTTGTCTCCTTCGAAATAAAGGGATGGATCAATGCCTCCGTCAACGCCCTCCGGCACCTTTAAGTAAACCGGATCAGACCACGGTCCCGCCGGATCATCAGCGGTTACATAGAAATTACCGCCATAGGAAACGTTGGTGGTGATCATATAAAAGATCCCCTTATGGTATCGAATGGAAGGAGCAAAAATTCCTCTGGACATAGAAGCGCCATCCAAAACCAGCTGGCTTTTACGTTCAAGAACATTTCCTATCTGCTGCCAGTTCACCAGATCCCTGCTGTGAAAGACCGGCACCCCCGGGACATAAGCAAATGTAGAATTAACAAGATAATAATCCCTGCCCACCCTGCAGATGGAAGGGTCTGGATAAAAACCTCTTAAAATCGGATTTTGAGCAACCTTCATAAGCAATATCTCCTGCAAAAAATTCTCAATAGTATTGTACCGAAAAAGGCCAAAGCCGACTACTCAATAATTGCTATCCAAATATCATTTTTCAACAGTTCATTGACTCCCACCCCTTTCCAACGTATAATCATAGCAAGAATTTTCACTGACTGATTAAGGAGGAATAACCATGCCTAAAGTGACACCCTTTCGAAGCATCCGCCCCATACCGGAACTGGCAGAGCGCATTGCCGCACTTCCCTATGATGTATACAACCGCAGTGAAGCGCTGGCCGAGGTGAAAAGAGAGCCTCTTTCCTTTTTAAAAATAGACCGTGCAGAAACCGGATTTCCAGATGACGTGGACACCTATGATCCTAAAGTATACGAAAGAGCCAGGGATATCCTGTCATCCATGATTGCCGACGGTTCTTTCATTAAGGAGGAGAAGCCCTGCTACTATATCTATGAGCTGACCATGGACGGACGCTCCCAATCGGGAATTGTAGCATGTTCTTCCATAGATGATTATCAAAACAGACTAATCAAAAAGCACGAAAACACCAGGGAGGACAAGGAGCTTGACCGCATCCGCCACGTGGATGTGACAGACACCCACACCGGCCCCATCTTTCTGGTATACCGCTCCCGGAAGGAGATCAACCGTATTGTAGATGAGGCCAAACAGGCTGTTCCCCTATACGACTTTACCTCAGCAGACGGTATCACCCATCGGGTATGGATTATTTCTTCCGATGAAGACATAGCCCAAATTGAACATGCTTTCCTGCAGCTTCCCTGTACCTACATAGCCGACGGTCATCACCGCTGCGCCTCCGCTGTAAAGGTAGGACTGATGCGCCGTGAGCAGAACCCCGATTATACCGGAGAGGAAGAATTTAACCGCTTTTTATCGGTGCTGTTCCCTGATGACCAGCTTTATATCATGCCCTACAACCGTGTTGTTAAGGATTTAAAAGGTATGACCTGTGATGAATTTCTGAAAGCCATTCAGGCTGCCGGTTTTGAGCTTACCTGCAGGGGTAAGGAGCCCATAGCTCCTAATGTAAAAGGAACCTTTGGTATGTTTCTGGAGGATAACTGGTATCTCCTTACCGCTAAGGAACCTCTTCTTTCCTCTGATCCTGTGAAAGGACTGGATGTTTCTATCCTCCAGGACTATCTGCTTGGCCCGGTACTTAATATTGAAGACCCCAGAACCGACAAGCGGATTGACTTCGTGGGCGGTATTCGCGGGCTTTCCGAATTGGAGCGCCGGGTTCACAGTGATATGAGGGTGGCATTTTCCATGTACCCTACCTCCATCGAGGAGCTTTTGTCGGTAGCAGATGCCGGACTTTTGATGCCTCCCAAATCCACATGGTTTGAGCCAAAGCTCCGCAGTGGTTTGTTTCTGCATAAATTATCCTGATATCAAAAGCGCAGGCCAGGCAGCCTGCGCTTTCTACATTATGCAAACACGAATCAAATCATGCTTTAAACAAAGTTCCAACTTCTTCTCCATTCAATATTCTGTTGATATTGGCCACATCATCTCCGTTGGCGATCACCATATCAACTCCCGCACCGCATGCAATCTTAGCTGCTGCGATCTTGGTTGCCATACCGCCCGTTCCAAAGGTAGTGTCAGCGCCCTTTCCCATAGCCTCTAACTTTTCATCGATACAATCCACATAGCTTATAAATCTGGCATCCTTATTGTTTCGGGGATCGTCCGAATACAGCCCGTCAATATCCGAAAGTAAAATCAAAAGATCCGCCCTTACCATTTCCGCCACATTAGCGGAAAGTGTGTCATTATCACCAAAGTTTTCCTCCTGAATCTGATCGGTGGAAATCGGGTCATTTTCATTAACAATGGGAATCACTCCCATATTCAGCAGCTCATGAAATGTATTTTCCGCATTGGAAAGGCTGATCTCATTGAGCAGAATGCGTTTGGTAATCAATATCTGGGCAATGGTCTGATTGTACTCTGCAAAAAGCTTCTGGTAAATCATCATCAGCCTTGCCTGTCCCACTGCCGCACAGGCCTGCTTAAGGGAAAGCGTCTGGGGCCTCTCCTTGATACCGAGAGCCTTTCTGCCTGCGCCGATAGCTCCTGACGACACAATAACCACTTCCTTATTCTGGTTGCGGATATCCGTAAGCACCCTGACAAACTTCTCCAGCTTATTCAAATTCAGATTTCCCGTGCCAAGATGTGTGATCGTTGACGTACCTATCTTTATAACAATTCTCTTTTTGTCCTTTAAATATGCTCTGTCCACTGCCTGTATTTCTCCCTGTCCTCTTATGATCTGTGAAAAATCTGCCATTCTTCGGCCATTTCCCGGCTGTCAAAAACACAAGCTATATCATACTCTCAAACTGTCTAAAAAGCAAGCCTGAAACCTTTCTTCCAGAGCCAGCTCCACATGCCTTATTTTATTTGCATCCTGCTCCATTTCCTGCAAAACCTTTTCCGACAAAAGTGCCATGGAAGCTCCCGTTCCTGCGCAGTTTCCCACATGGGTGATCTTATCCGGCGTAACATCCGGTAAAAGTCCGATTTCCACTGCGCTTTCCTTTCTGATAAAGCTTCCAAAGGAACCGGCAACATAAATATGGGCAAGCTCTTCTCCCTTTATCTGCTCCCTGGAAAGTAAAATTTCTATTCCCGCACGAATGGCACCCTTCGCAAGCTGAAGCTGCCTGATGTCCTCAGAGGTAAGAAATACCGGGTTATCCTTATCGGTCAGCAGAAAGCTGTTTCCCTTTTCACTCTCCATAATTCTTCTGCAAAATTGTTCTCTGGCACCTGCTTTTCTTGCTTCTGCCACGGTATATAAGTATCCGGTAGGATCAATCACTTTAAGCCTCTTTAGCAGGGCAAATGCGTCCACCAGACCGGAACCGCAGATCCCCTTAGGCGCTCCTCCTCCGATTACCTTACAGAAAATATCCTCTCTGGGAAATCTTCCTCCCAGACTGACCTCACAGATTGCCCCATCAGCAGCACCCATTCCCTGTACCACGGCTGCCCCCTCCAGTGCAGGGCCTGCCGCTGCCGAACAGGCATAGGTCTCATTCCTTCCGAACAACAATATTTCCCCATTGGTTCCGATATCCACCGCAAGCACATGTGCTCTCCCGTCACTGTGCTTCACATAGGTATAAACCGCCAATGCATCGGCTCCCACATATCCTTCGATAGCAGGCAAAACAATAATCATGGCATCCTTCAAATAAGAAAATCCCAGCTCCTTTCCCCGCAGTCTTCTGGTTCCCTCATAGTCCTTATGAAAAGGCGCTCTCAAAAGCCCCTCTAAGCTTTCCCCAAGCAGCATTTCACACATTACGGTATTTCCTGCCACTGTCACGCGGGCTATTTCGCCCTCATATTCTGCGGAAGCGCTACGGGCCATCTCATCCAGCTTTTCTACTAAGATACACTGCATTTTCTTCTTCTCCTGCGCACTTTCACTGATACGGGTAAGTCTGCTGATCACATCACTGCCCGCATACCTTCCCGGATTGACGCAGGTGTGGGTCTCCAGCCGGGTGCTTTTTTCCAAATCCCATAGGCTTCCTGCAATAGTTGTGGTTCCCATATCAAACGCCATTCCAAGGCCTTTTCCCTGATCCGGTACAAAGTCTGCCGGAAACAGCGAAGCCTGATTTTTGCCTGTATTAATATGTTCATAAAGGCTGCAGCCATTACAGCTTGTCTTTCTGCAGCCCGCACATTTCAATCTGGTCATTTTCCGCTCCCTGCTTTTCCACTATGCTCCTTCTGCTTTAGCATACCATAAACTCCTTGCTTTTTTTACTGTTTTTTTCTATTATCATTAGAGGACTTACTATGCCTGCACAAGGGCTGACAGCAGAAAGGATACTTTTAACATGTGGATTGCAGATCATTGGAAAGATTATGAAGTGATAGATACCTCAAATGGGGAAAAATTAGAGCGCTGGGGCAAGTATATTCTTCTTCGTCCCGACCCTCAGGTTATCTGGAATACCCCAAAGGATGCCCCCCAGTGGCGAAAGCTGAACGGACACTACCACCGCAGCTCCAAGGGCGGCGGCGAATGGGAATTTTTCCAGCTTCCCAACGAGTGGAGCATCCACTATCGTGATCTCACCTTTCATCTAAAGCCCTTCAGCTTTAAACATACCGGTCTTTTCCCTGAGCAGGCAGTAAACTGGGACTGGTTTAGTGATATCATTCAAAAGGCTGACCGCCCTTTAAAGGTTTTGAACCTTTTTGCCTACACCGGAGGCGCTACCCTTGCCGCAGCCAAAGCCGGAGCGGCTGTTACCCATGTGGATGCCTCTAAAGGAATGGTCACCTGGGCAAAAGAAAACGCTGCCGCATCAGGACTTGCGGATGCTCCCATCCGCTATCTGGTAGACGACTGCGTTAAATTCGTTGAAAGAGAAATCCGCCGTGGAAATACCTACGACGGTATTATCATGGACCCGCCCTCCTACGGAAGGGGGCCTAAGGGCGAAATCTGGAAGATTGAAGAAAGCGTTTATCCCTTTATCCAGCTGACTGCAAAGCTGCTGTCTAAGGACGCCCTGTTTTTCCTGATCAATTCCTACACCACCGGCCTGCAGCCTGCGGTACTGACCTATATGCTAAGCACCGCCATTGTCAAAAAGCGGGGCGGTCAGGTAAGCTCTTCGGAAATCGGTCTGCCTGTAACCCAAAACGGCCTTATACTGCCCTGCGGCGCTTCCGGACGCTGGGTGTGCTGATGTGCTTCCCTTCTGTCTGCAATGACCGCTTATTCCGTATCAGGCCCTGCATAATATTTGATATCCAGAATTACTCTTTTAAAAATTTTTTTCATGTTTAAAATTTTTCAAAAGGCGCTCCACATCTTCAATCCGCCCAATTACCATCAGATGTTCCTTTTCCTCAAAAACATGATCCGCCATGGGCAGGAGCCTGGTACTGTCCCCCTTCTTCACTCCCAAAATACTGACCTTATATCTGGCACGGAAATTTACTCCCTTGATCGTGTTTCCCACCCACTCCGATGCCACAGGAATCTCAAAAATGGAATATTCATCATTTAGTTCAATATAGTCAAACACATGATTTGCACTGTAGCGCACTGCCACCTTTTCCGCAATATCCCTGTCCGGATAGATCACTTCATCTGCACCGTTCCTAAGCAGAAATTTTGCCTGAATATCTCTGGTTGCCTTGCTGACCACATATCTGGCGCCATTATCCTTTAACAGAGAAGTAATTTCAAGACTGCTTTGAAAATTTGTGCCAATACACACAAAGCAGATATCAAAATTTCTTATTCCTATACTCTTTAACACTTCAACATTGGTACAATCACCTATCTGCGCATTGGTCACGATAGGCATCATGGCCTCAACGTTTTCCTCCCTTACGTCAATGACCATAACCTCATTTTTCAGCTCAACCATTTTCTTACAAAGATGCTGTCCAAATCTTCCAAGTCCAATAATCAATACCGATTTCATGTTTCCCTCATTTCTGCGCCGCTTTCGCGCTCAACTAACCAATTATAATTTTTTCTACCGGCAGCTGCACGGGTGCTGTCTTTTTTCTCTCAGTAAAGGAAAGGGCAAAGGACATGCTTCCAAGTCTGCCACAGTACATCAGAAGAATAATCACAATTCGTGACGCTGCCGTTAAATCTCTGGTAATGCCCGTACTCATTCCCACCGTTCCTATAGCGGAAAGCACTTCAAAAATCACATCCTCCACCGAAAGAAGAGGCTGCATAAAGCAGATGAAAATCACTGCCGTCACCGCCATCAGAAGACTAATCACCACCACATTACTTGCTTTTCGTATGGTGTCATCATCCAGCCTTCTTTTGAAGATATTCACCCCACGGCTGTCCCGTAAATTGGACCATACGTACATAATAAGAACCATGGCAGTAACTGTTTTAACGCCGCCTGCCGTCGAGCCGGGACTTCCTCCAATAAACATAAAAAGAGAAGTAAGCAGCTTAGAAGCGGTAGTCAATCCCTCCGTGTCTATGGTATTAAACCCCGCTGTTCTGGCTGTCACGGAGCTGAAAGCCGCTCCAAGGAACTGATCTTTAATGCTCATACCGCAAAGCAGATTGTCCCCTTCAAAAATCCAAAACAGGATTGTCCCGGCCACCAGAAGCAGCGCTGTTGAAAACAACGTGATTTTGGTATGAAGCATATATTTATTCCAATGCAAACCGTTTGTCTTCAAATCACTCCACACCAGGAAGCCGATGCCGCCTATTATAATCAATGCCATAATTACAACATTAATCAAAATATCGCCATGAAATGCTGTCAGTGAGGAATACTTGCCTGACCATGTTCCCAGCAGATCAAAGCCTGCATTGCAGAATGCCGATATAGAATGAAAAATTCCAAAATAAATTCCTTTTGACACTCCGAACACCGGAACGAACCGGATGGAAAGAAGTACTGCCCCAATTGCTTCCACTAAAACAGTTCCTCTGTAAACCATTCGTACAAGCCTGACAATACCGCCCATCTGCAGATAATTCATACTTTCCTGAAGGATTCCCCGCATCCGCAGGGATATCCTCTTACGAAGAAGCAGTGCCATCATTACGCCCATAGTCATAAAACCCAGACCGCCCACTTGTATCATCAGTAAAATAGTGAGCTGTCCAAATACCGTCCAGTGAGAAGCCGTATCAACCACTACAAGCCCGGTCACACATGTAGCGCTTGTCGCCGTAAAGAAAGCCGTCAGGAAATCCGTTTTCTCACCCGGCACAGTGGCAGCAGGAAGCAGCAAAAGCAAAGTTCCCAACACGATAACCAGCAGATATCCCATCGCAATAATACGCACATAAGTTAAACCATTCTGTATGCGTTTCAGTACGTTCATCAATCTATTCCTTTTCTCCTGTCAAATAATAATTATCCATTATTTTATACTAAAGTTATCTCAAAATCTACTGCTGCTTTCAATTTTAAAAAAATATAGGAAAATTCCCGCAAGTAGTGTATAATGGTTCAGAAGTGCTTTTATGAATGGAGGATATTATGGCAAAAATAATTTTAACCGGCGACAGACCTACCGGACGTCTTCATGTTGGTCATTATGTAGGTTCCCTGAAAAGAAGAGTGGAGCTGCAAAACTCCGGTATGTTCGATAAAATTTTTATTATGATTGCAGATGCCCAGGCTCTTACCGACAATGCCGAGCAGCCCGAAAAGGTGCGTCAGAACATTGTTGAGGTAGCTTTAGACTATTTATCCTGCGGACTTGATCCCAAGCAGTCCACACTGCTGATCCAGTCTCAGATTCCGGAGCTTTGCGAGCTTTCTTTTTATTATATGAATCTGGTAACCGTTTCCAGACTTCAAAGAAACCCTACCGTGAAATCCGAAATTCAAATGCGGAACTTTGAGGCAAGTATTCCGGTGGGCTTCTTTACCTATCCCATCAGCCAGGCTGCTGACATTACTGCTTTTAAAGCAACCACAGTGCCCGTAGGTGAGGATCAGATGCCTATGCTGGAGCAGACCAAGGAAATCGTGCGCAAGTTTAACGCCGTATACGGTGACACCCTTGTGGAGCCCGATATTCTTCTCCCCGACAATAAGGCGTGCCTGCGTCTTCCCGGTATTGACGGCAAGGCCAAGATGAGCAAATCCCTTAACAACTGTATTTACCTTTCCGACACCGAGGAGGATGTACGCAAGAAGGTTATGTCCATGTTTACAGACCCTAATCATCTTCAGGTTTCCGATCCCGGACGGGTAGAGGGCAACCCTGTATTTATCTATCTGGATGCCTTCTGTAAGGATGAAATGTTTGCCGAGTACCTCCCCGAATATGCAAATCTGGAGGAATTAAAAGCCCACTACACCAGAGGCGGTTTAGGCGATGTAAAGGTGAAGAAATTCCTGAACAACGTGCTTCAGGAGGAGCTTTCTCCTATCCGTGCAAGAAGAAAGGAATGGGAAAAGGATATTCCCGCTGTTTATGAGATTCTTCATGAGGGAAGCCTTGCTGCAAGAGAGGTTGCAGCCCAGACTCTTGATGATGTGAAGAAATCCATGAAGATTAATTATTTTGACGACCATGCGCTGATTGCGGAACAGGCAGAGAAATACGCAGGTCAGGAATAGTTGCGAAAGGTCTAAAATTGCACAGTATTTTTATAGCGCAAGTTTGCTGAGCTTGCGCTTTTTTATGCCTCTATATACTGTCCTGCCTGTGCCTTCCACATGGCTGCATACTTTCCGTTCAGCAAAAGAAGCTGCTCATGGGTTCCCTGTTCTGCAATCTGTCCGTTTTCCAGCATGATAATACGATCCGCAAGTCTGGTTGTGGACAATCGATGGGAAATAAAGATCACCGTCTTGTTTTCCGTTGCCTCCAGCATGGAATGATTTAACTGATATTCTGCAATAGGATCGAGGGCGCTGGAAGGCTCATCCAGAATAATCAATCCGGCGTTTTTATAAAACACTCTGCCGATAGCAAGCTTCTGGCTCTCACCGCCGGAAAGATTGACGCCATCCTGGGCAAACTCTGTGGTCAGCTGTGTATCCAGACCCTTAGGCAAAGCTTTCGTCCTCTCCCCCAGTCCGCTATGGGTAAGAGCGCTTTTCACCCGCTCCAAATCCGTAGCCTGATCAAGATCAAGCAATACATTCTCCGTAACCGTGCCTGCAAAGATCTTGAAATCCTGAAATACAGTTCCTATGGAATGACGGTATTGTTCCACATCATAGTCCCGGATATTCACTCCTCCCAGCAGAATTTCTCCCTCTGTAGTATCATAAAGCCGCATAATCAGCTTGGTCAGTGTGGTCTTGCCTGCACCGTTATAGCCTACAAGCGCAAGCTTCTCCCCCGGCGCAACGGAAAGAGAAATGTTCCTGATTACATTGCCATATTCCCCGCCGTAAGAAAAGGATACATTTTTAAGCTCCAGGGCCTTGGCCTGATCGGATACCGGAAGCTTTCTCTCGCTTTTAATCTGAGGCTCATAATCCATAAAATCAAGAATCTTCTGCACATAAAGGCTGGTCTCCGCCGCATAAGGGTAAACATCTGTAAATACCCTCATTCCCCGCTTCAACCGTCCAAAGGAATTATACAAAATAGCCACTCCGCTGTAGGAAAGTCCGTGCATCACCACCGCCCTAAACACCAGATAGGAAATATAAAGCACATCACTGAAAAAGTCATTACTGATATACCGGCTAAAGAAATTCACCCAGAACCTTTTTTTCGTATAGCGCTTCTCTACCTGATATATCTGATCATTGGCCTTTTCAAAGTCCTCAAACAGA